>ENA-UONS01000580-UONS01000580.1-human-gut-metagenome-genome-assembly--contig:-CS19-NODE-580-length-40935-cov-15.550269_pt1 | contig 40935 bp, 29 predicted proteins | sample MGYA00242458_ERZ724005 | MGnify/ENA metagenome assembly ERZ724005
CAAGCGCTTATCGACGGAAAACCTTGTACTCAAATAGTAAAAGACGGTAAAACTAAAATCCACTTTCCTGGTAAGAAACTGCAAGACAACTACCATAGAAAGATAGGCGATTTAAAACCGGTAAGCATACCAGAAGATGCTGCCACCTTATACGAAAGCACTGTTTTTGCAGCCGACAACAATGCCCTCGAAGTGCGTTCTCTGCAAAGATCGGGAGGAACCCGGTTCAATGCTGTAAAAGCAGCCCGCGACGCCTTCTTCAACCAAAAGACTTTCGTCAGCAGAGGCCTTTGGGACAAATATCTGTTCGACGGAGACATGCAAACCGGTTTTTGGCCAAGCAATAGATTTGGAACAGAAAGCAAAATAAAAGGCGGATGCTTCCGATTAGACCTTGGACAGACTGAACAAGTCAGCAAAATAGTACTCAAACTATCGGCCGACCGTGACCTTGAACCGCTACAAACAGAAGAATCGGCCACTGCAGAAATATCGACAGACTTGATTAATTGGAGAAAAATATTTTTCCTTACCGGGAAAAATATGGAAATAGTCATCAACGACTCTGTCAGATACCTGAGAATGCCGCAACAGCCCAATGCCATTGCAGAAGTGGAGGTCTATCACAACGGAACAAGAATAGACCCTGCAAACTTCCGGGCCAGCAACCTTTTTGCCCCCGAAAACGCCATGCCATGCCAAGCAGCCTGGAAACACGAATTCAGCCTCAGCGAAGTGGCCGACAACAGTTACCTGTGTGTTGCCATCAATGGCAAACACGGAATAGAAGGAGCTTATGCCGCCTTGAAAATTGACGGGAAATATGTAGGTGCTCCCGACAGAGCACTTTCTTATCCGTCAAACACTTGGGAATATATCAACAAAAGGACTGATTCGAACTATACCTACTATTTTCCTATAGACAAAACAATGGCTGGAAAAAAGATTGAGGTGTTCGTCTTAGCCTATCAGGCCGAAAACATACAGCTTCAGCCTGAAGTATGGCTTAGTGCCTATCCCATACCTTTCAAGCAAAAGGTTCTGACGCTAATACCTCAAAAGTAGACCCAAGACTGGGCCAAGACCCTGCATCTCGATACTTACAGCTGCAATGCCAAATGTATAGCACTGGTAAAAACCTAAAAAACATACTAAGGCTACAAAACTTGGGCAGCAAAGTGCCCTAAGCCTTCCTCAATCAATGAGCCCGGAGCAGTATTTCCTTTCTTACTGATCCGGGCTCATTAATTTCTGACACCCCGTTCAAGAAACACCAACCCTATGCTCTCATTGCACAGCCCCCCCAATACATGGACTTCAAATACCATGCAAAGCCAAGTTAGACTGCAAATACCAGTCTCCTGAATTGTTCTATTTTTAAGATTCTTCTTTCTTCAGACCCTCCAAAACCCCTATTTCTTCGTTCCTAAAAGAACGAACTTGGTACGAAGAAGGTACGACTGAGGTACGAATAGGGTACGAACAGGGTCATTTTTGGTCAATTCTTCAGATTTTGAAAAATCAAAGAATGATAAAGCATGGACACGGAGACCTTACCCTGGACAATCAGAAGAGTGACCGGCCGTTATTCTGAACTTATTTAGCACCGTGCTTCATACACACATGTGAGACTAGCAGGCTGCCCATAGCGGAAAATACAATACACCAAAGTATCGGAATATACTCCGACAAAGATATTCATATAAAATGCAGTTCCATGCGTTCCACATCAGAAAGTCTATTTATTCCAAATTTACCAATCTATTTATCAATACGTTAACACGCGCAAAACCGACACTAATAGTATTTGGGTTTACAATTTCGCATATCATTCTCTACTTTCAGCTATTCTAAGTATCTACTATTTTTGTCACACTATTAAAAACAATCAATAAAACAGTATACCAATGAAAAGCAATAGCCAAGAAAATCGTAAGAAAATCCTTGTAATAGGCAGTAGTAACACCGACATGGTCATCCAGTCACCCCACCTGCCCCGCCCGGGTGAGACCGTTGTTGGAGGAACTTTCTTTATGAATCCGGGAGGTAAAGGTGCCAACCAGGCTGTAGCTGCAGCGCGACTCGGAGGCAACGTCAGGCTGATTTGCAAAACCGGCAATGACATATTCGGCCACCAATCGCAGCAACTATTCGAAGAAGAAGACATAGACACATCCTACATCCTTTCAGACAACAATTCGCCATCAGGCGTGGCACTGATTTTTGTCGACAATAAAGCAGAGAACTGCATTGCTGTGGCACCCGGTGCCAATGGCTCACTCAGCCCCGCCGACATACAAGCTTCAGAAAAAGCCATTGACGAATCTGACATCGTGCTGATGCAACTCGAAATTCCGATGGAAACCGTCAGCTTCACGGCCCAGATGGCATCGGAAAAGGGCAAAACGGTTATTCTTAACCCGGCTCCCGCACCTGCACCCGGTGTACTGACGCGCGAACTGTTGCAACACATCTATCTTATTATCCCCAATGAGACCGAAGCCGAAATCATCTCAGGCATCACCGTCACCGATTATCCCAGTGCTGTTGCCGCTGCCCGCAAAATCATAGAAATGGGTGCTAACAACGTCATCATTACCCTGGGCAGCAAAGGAGCACTCTTGTGCAATGCCGAATCGGAAGAACTGATTCCAGCCATTCCTGTAAAGGCTGTTGACACGACGGCTGCCGGCGACTGTTTCTGCGGTGCACTGACACAGGCCATTGCCGAAGGGCGCACACTGGGCGACGCCGTAAAATTCGCCGCCAAGGCTGCTGCTATTTCTGTCACTCGTCAAGGAGCACAATCGTCAGCACCATATCGTGCCGAAGTAGATGTTTTTTAAGATACACAACTAATTAAATTACTGATTTATTAATCTTTTAATCTATACCACACATGTTTATTGTAGACAATTACGCCCTGGCAGTATTCTTCTGCATCATCACTATGCTTTGCTGGGGTTCATGGGGTAATACCCAAAAAATGACAGACAAAAACTGGCGTTTCGAACTTTACTATTGGGACTATGCACTCGGCATCCTGCTATTCAGCCTCCTGCTGGGCTTCAGCCTGGGTAGCATCGGCGAGCAGGGCCGCTCCTTTGTTCCCGACCTCATGCAGGCCGACACTAACAATCTGCTGAGCTGCATTCTTGGCGGTGTCATTTTCAATGCGTCCAATATCCTGCTGACAGCCTCCATGGCACTGGCCGGCATGGCCGTAGCTTTCCCGCTCGGTGTAGGTATCGCTCTGGTACTGGGTGTATTCGTCAACTACTTTACGGCCCCCAAGGGCGATGCAGTCATTCTATTCACCGGTGTACTGCTCATCATGATAGCCATCATTTGCAACGGTATTGCTGCCGGCAAGATGGAAAGCAATGGCAACAGTAGCAATCAGACCAAGAAAAAAGGTATTGTACTGGCCCTTATTGCTGGCCTGCTCATGGCGTTCTTCTACCGTTTTGTAGCTGCAGCCATGGACCTCAACAATTTCGAGTCGCCCACAGCCGGCATGCTTACCCCCTACTCGGCATTCTTTGTATTTGCCCTTGGGCTTTTTCTGAGCAACCTGGTATTCAACAGTTTCATCATGCGTCATCCTTTCAGCGGAAGCCCTGTGCGCTTTGCCGACTACAAAAACGGTAAAGCATCGACCCACCTCGTAGGCATATTGGGTGGCTGCATCTGGGCTTTGGGCACCTCGCTCAGCTACATTGCTGCCGGCAAGGCCGGTGCCGCCATTTCCTATGCCTTAGGTCAGGGAGCTCCCATGATAGCTGCCATTTGGGGCGTATTCGTATGGAAGGAATTCAAAGGTGCACCCAAATCGGTCAATCTGCTTCTTACACTGATGTTTGTCCTGTTCATTGCAGGTTTGGGACTTATTGTTGTATCAGGAGGAAATTAAAACATGAGAATACAGCAACTATTATCAAGACGCGGATTACTGTGTGTAGCCATGCTAGGATGTGGCTGCACACTGATGGCACAAGACATCACCCTGCCTGCCGTATTCAGCGACAACATGGTGTTGCAGCAAAACGCCTCTGCCCCTATCTGGGGAGGGGGCGTAGGCGGCCAAGAGATTAAGATTGTAGCCAGCTGGCAACCCAACGACACCCTGTCTGCCAAGATTGACCCTTATGGCAAATGGAAAGCCCTGTTGCCTACCGGAAAGGCCGGCGGTCCATACACGCTGACCATCATCAGCCAGAATTCGACCAAGACGCTGAAAAACATTCTGCTGGGCGAGGTATGGTTGTGCAGCGGCCAGTCGAACATGGAGTGGCGGGCTCAGATAGGAATCCAAAACAAAGAGGAAGAAATAGCCCAGGCTGATTATCCGCAGATTCGTCTGTTCAATGTTCCTAACCGTGGTTCGGACTGTCCGCAGGAAGACTGCGACGGCAACTGGGTAGAATGTACTCCCGAGACAATGCCGCTTCACAGTGCCGTAAGCTACTTCTTTGGCCGCGAGCTGCACAAGCAGCTGAATGTCCCCATCGGGCTTATTACGGCCGAATGGGGCGGTACGCCGGCCGAAGTATGGCTTCCTAAAGAAAGAGTTGAAGGCGACTGGCTGCTTCAGGCCAACAAGCCTACACAAACATACGACATGTGGCCTACCCAAAGCGGAGTGCTCTATAACCAGATGATTAACCCCATCATCGACTACCGGTTGGCAGGCTGTATCTGGTATCAGGGTGAATCGAATGTAGACAAGTACGCCACTTACCACCGCGTCATGAAGGCGCTGATAGAAGAGTGGCGCAAGCGCAACGGAGAGGATTTCCCCTTCTACTTTGTGCAGATAGCTCCCTTTGCCTATGGTAGTCCCTACGGTCTGTCGGCCTTGCTACGCGAACAACAGGAAATGACATGGAAGGAAGTGGCCAACACCGGTATGGTAGTGACCAATGACCTGGTTGACGACGTGCACAACATTCATCCGCAAGACAAACAGAACGTGGGTCTGCGCCTGGCCAACTGGGCACTGAGCGAAAAATACGGGCAGACTGGCCTGACGTACAAAAGTCCGACTTTCAAGAGCATGCGCCGACATGGCAACAAGCTGATTATTTCATTGGACAATGCGCCGAAAGGAATTTATGCAAAAGGAAAGAGTATAAAAGGTTTAGAAGTTTTCAATAATACAGGTAAATATATAAAAGTCGCAAGCAGAATAGAAAACGGCGAACTGGTCATTTCGGGACGAAACCTCGAAGCACCCGTCACCGTGGCCTACTGCTTCAACGACACATTGACAGGCAACCTCTTCTCTTGCGAGGGAGCATTGCCAGTAGCACCTTTCCGGGCATTTGAAGATGGTAGAGAGGCATGCAGGCCGCAGCCGCTCGTACAATATGCCGTAAACGACATCTTTAAGCATGCAGGCATGCAGCAGGCACGTGTCAACGGATACCTATCGGGCTGGATGAGCCGCAACATAGAGAACAGACTGCTGCAGATTGACGAGGCCGGACTGATAGAACCCTACATCAAACGTCCCGGCAACCATCCGTGGGCAGGAGAACACGTAGGCAAATACCTGGAAAGCGCAGCCAACACCTGGTTGCGTACCCACGACGAAAGAGTAAAAAAACAGATGGACAGAATGGCCATACTGCTCATCGCTTCGCAACTGGAAGACGGGTACTTGGGAACATATCCTGATAAAGACCGCTGGACAGGCTGGGACGTATGGTCGCACAAATACAATCTGTATGGCTTGCTGGCTTACTACAAGGCTACCGGATATAAGGGAGCACTGGAAGCATGCCAGAAGATGGGCGACCTGCTATGCAGCACATTTGGCACACAGCCTGGACAAAAAGACATCATAAAGTCGGGCACACATGTAGGAATGGCAGCAACCAGCATTCTGGACCCCATGATTGAGCTTTACCGATATACGGCTGACAAGAAGTATCTGGACTTCTGCCATTACCTTATTGACGCCTGGGAACAGGAAAACGGGCCGAAAATCATGAGCGACCTGGCAAACAAAGGGAAAGTGAACCAGACAGCCAACGGGAAAGCATACGAAATGCTGTCCAACCTGCTGGGATTAACCAACTTCTACAGACTGACGGGTGAAAGCAAATATCTGAATGCAGTAGCAACGGCATGGAACGATATTGTAGAAAATAGGCTGTACGTTACCGGCACTACCAGTTCGTGGGAATACTTCCGCGACGACAAGATGCTGCTTGCCGGCAACGAAAACGGTGTGGGCGAAGGCTGTGTCACCACCACGTGGCTGCAACTGAACCAGGCATTGTTTGAGACTACCGGTGAGATGAAATACATGGACGAAGCAGAAAAGACCATATACAACCATCTGCTGGCTGCCGAAAATCCACATACTGGAAACGTCAGCTATTTCACTCCGCTCATGGGCGCACATCCGGGCACAAACCATATTACCTGCTGCATGTCCAGCATTCCACGGGGCATTGCGCTCATTCCAAATTCCGCGTTCGGAATAGTCAACCACGCTCCTACCCTGTTGCTGTACGAAGCCGGGGAGTATGAAACAAGTTACAATCAAGGCCGGAGCAAGAAAAACGTCCGCCTGACAATGAAGGTAGAAACCTCTTTCCCCGAAGCAAATGCCACGACAGTCACCATCCAGGTCTCTTCGGCTTGCCAGATGCCTTTGGCTTTCCGCGTGCCGGAATGGTGTACCTCTTATGTGGCCATCGTAGGCAATGAGACCTTCAATGGCGTACCGGGAGAAATCCTGACCATCAACCGCACCTGGAAGACCGGAGACAAAATCAACATTTCGTTCCAGACTCCCATAACCCGTCTGGATGGCGGGCAAAGCTATCCTTTCCATGTTGGTTTCAAAAAAGGACCGCAGGTGCTGGCCTTTGACGATAAGGTTAATTCCTGGAAAACGAACGAAACAAAGAAGAACGGATTTGACCTGACCGACGCACAGCCTGACAGCAGTAACCATGCTGAGCTGTTGCCCAAGGAATGGTTTGGCAAGCAGACCTATAAAATCAATGACCGGCAGGGCTATGACATTATGCTTGTGCCCTATGCTGAAGCCGGACAGAAGGAAGGCAATGTCAGCGTATGGTTGCCGCTGACCTGGAATCAACATAAGTAAAAGATAAAACGACAAAAAACGACCCAACATGAAAAAGACAATAATACGTATATGCAATATCTTCGCACTGTTCTGCGTCACTTCCTTGTCGGCACAAACATTGCCTACAGAACAACGGGTGGAGGAATTGCTGAAACAAATGACCCTGGAAGAAAAAATAGGGCAGCTCAATCAATATACCGGCGACCGTCTGCAGACCGGTCCCCGTGCCATCAGTACAGACAAGAAGGCCGAAATTCGTGCCGGACGTGTTGGTTCTATGCTCAATGTCATAGGGGCTTCCACCATCAGGATGATGCAGGAGGAAGCCATGAAGAGCCGACTGAAAATTCCCTTGCTGTTTGCTCTTGACGTTATCCACGGTTATCGGGTTACATTCCCCATTCCATTGGCCGAGTCGGCCAGCTGGGATTTAGCCGCCATTGAGAAAGCTGCCCGCATCGCAGGTAAGGAAGCTGCCGCTGCCGGCCAGCACTGGACGTTTGCTCCCATGGTAGACGTCACACGCGACCCACGCTGGGGACGCGTCATGGAAGGTGCCGGAGAGGACACATATCTGGGTTCACTCATTGCCGCAGCACGCGTAAAAGGATTTCAGGGCGAAGGCGGCACAGACGGCGTGATGGCCTGTGCCAAGCACTTCGCTGCCTACGGAGCCGCACAGGCAGGACGCGATTACCACACGACCGACATGAGCGACCGCACCTTATGGGAAACTTACTTACCTCCGTTCAAAGCGGCTGTCGACGCCGGAGTGAAGACTTTCATGACCGGATTCAACGACCTGAACGGCATCCCCGCAACCGGTAATCCGTATTTGCTCCACGACATACTGAGAGATAGATGGAACTTTCAGGGAACGGTAGTAAGCGACTGGGGAGCCATAGGCGAAATGATAGCACACGGATACTGTACGGACGGTGCTGAAGCCGCATTGAAAGCCTTAAAGGCAGGTTGCGACATTGACATGGAAAGCCGCTGCTATATCAACAACCTGAAGAAACTGGTAGAAGAAGGAGTTATCAGCGAAGCTGAAATAGACAATGCAGTCAGACACGTACTGACTTTGAAATTCGAATTGGGCTTATTTGAAGACCCCTTCCGCTTCTGCCATGAAGAGCGTGAAAAAGCCGTGTTGAATCATCCTGAGCATCATGCCTTTGCCAAAGAAATGGCAGAAAAAAGTATTGTATTGCTGAAGAACGAACAGTCAGTACTTCCTTTGAACAAACAAAAGAAAATAGCCTTAATAGGCCCGTTGGGTAAATCGAAGACTGACATGAAAGGATTCTGGTCAATAACCTGGGACGACAATGAACTGGTATCGCCTTATGAAGGCTTACTGAAACGCGTCCCGAAGGGTACTACGGTTTCCTATGCCAAAGGCTGTGACATAAAAGGAAACAGCACTGATGGATTTGCAGAAGCAGTGGAACTGGCCAAAGAATCGGATATCGTCATCATGGCGGTAGGTGAAACTTTTGACATGAGCGGTGAAGCTAAAAGTCGCTCAGACATCAGCCTGCCTGGCGTGCAAGAGGAACTGATAAAGGCCGTGAAAGCCACAGGCAAACCGGTGGTAGTACTGATAATGGCTGGCCGCCCCTTGGTATTTGAATGGACAGCTACGCATGCCGATGCCATCCTTTACACATGGTGGCTGGGGTCGGAAGCAGGAAATGCCATTGCGTCGGTGCTCTATGGAGACTATAACCCGGCTGGCAAACTGACAATGACTTTCCCACGTTCGGTAGGACAGATTCCTATTCACTACAACATGAAAAATACCGGACGTCCAGCACCCGACCAGGATAAGATTTCGTATGGTTCGGCCTATCTTGACATTCCCAATTCACCACGCTATGCCTTTGGATACGGACTTAGCTATACTACTTTTGCCTACTCCGACCTGAAGCTTAGCACCACTCGTCCAAAATTGGGAGAAAACATAGAGGTAACCTGCACCATCACCAACACAGGCAAATATGCGGGTGAAGAAGTAGTGCAACTCTATCTGCGCGATATCAGCGCCTCGGTGACAAGACCGGTGAAAGAACTGAAAGGATTTAAAAAGCTTATGCTACAGCCGGGTGAGTCAAAGCAAGTATCATTCAGCATTGGGATGAAGGAACTCACCTTCTATGGCGTAGACATGCGTCCTACGGTAGAGCCGGGAGAGTTCAACCTGATGATTGGAAGCTCGTCAGACAACATCCTGCTTGAGCAGAAATTCTATTTGCAAAAGCCTTAATTTCATCCATCCCTTCGTGAGCCCGGACTGCCCAATACAAGCACAGGAAGGCAGCCACAAGGTTCATGAAGGGATATATTTTATCATCGCCTTCAATCCAAACCGTGATTGTTTACCTAAATCACAACACAAGAGACACAAAACACAGCTTTTACAGACAAGAAGCCAAACGGCACAAAACATCATAATTTCAAGCAAACTTATTTTCATCAAGCTATGAAAGCCACGTTGTTCATCATTATCCTAATGTTTAATTCCGTCCTGCACCTCTTTGCCCAAGAGAAGGACATCCCGGAGACCTATCTTTCCAAACATTTTAAAGTACAATACACCATTGCCACGCACGACAGCACGGCTCAGGTATTCCACACTCAAAGCAACCAACCCGATACAAGAGGATTCGATGTGTCATGGACCAACATACCCGTAAGCCAAGGCCAAGAAACCCTTGTACGCATAAAAGGCACCGAAACGATAAAAGAAGCCGTCATCAGACCCCGCCAGCAACATATTGACTACAACCTATCGGAGGGCGTATTGGAACTGAAGCTCAAGGAACCGATAAAGATGTCGGTCGAAATAAACGGAGATTCACTACACCCGCTGTATCTGTTTGCCTATGAGAACAAACAGAAATTACCCAAACAAAACGAGATTGTACGCTTTGCTCCCGGCTATCATGCTATAGGCGAACATTTCCCCATAAAAAGCAACACCACCTATGTGCTCGAAAGAGGCGCTTACCTGAAAGGAAGCTTCTATGCCAAAGGTACGGTGGAAAACGTCACGTTTACCGGACAAGGAGTGATAGATGCCGGCGAACAGACCTGGCAGCATCCGTTGGACGGACTTCGTTCAAACATACAGTTTGAAGACGGCAGAAACATACAGATAGAAGGAATCACCCTAATCAATGCAGGAAATTTCCAATTCAAGTTGCAGACCAAAGCAAATGGAACCGGCATTAAATTCAAAGGGGTAAACATGATTGGCTGGAACCGCAATACCGACGGAATACATATCTCAGACATGAACTGGAAAGACCACCCGATAGTGGGTAACGGAAAAAATACAAAGCTGACCGTAGAGGATTGCTTTATAAGAACCAACGATGACGCCATCCTGCTCTGCGACGGAGTGGCAGAATGTACAGTCAGGAACTGCTATTTTGTTGACGATGGAGATGGAGCTACATTTTGTCTCAGTTGGGGAGCGCACCAGCCTGTCAAGAAGGTAAGGGTCAGCCAGTGCTACATACTGTCCAAACAAAAGGATAACCCGGTATTCCGTGCCAATCATGCCGGCGAAGCCCATATCAACAACGTCATCTTCAAGGATATCTACATAGAAGGCAATGCCAACTGTCTGGTAGGCCTATACATAACCCCTCACCGTTATGACCCAGATCCTTCTTTTGGTTCTATCAGCAACATCCGGTTTGAAAATATTTATTTGCAGGGAAAATGCAAGGCCAACTTTATACATGGTCTGAACAAACAGCACAGGATTTCAGATGTCCGGTTTAAGAATCTGTATATAAACGGCAAACATATAACATCTGCAGAAGAAGGTCTTTTCAGCATCAATGAGTTTACCGAAAATATCAGCTTTGAATAAAATACGAACCTATACCTTATCATAAATGCCCCAAGTATCCTGCCATTATTGACGGGATACTTGGGGCAAAACAGCTGGCAACATCCAGCAAAGCTATTATCAGAGAGCAGTCTCTCAATTCCATATTTGCAGGACTTCATTATAGCGGAACGAATATACACCGGCAATCCGACCTCTTACCGCCATCATCCCTTCCTACAGAAACGAAGCCACCTCGCCAATATCCTTGCGCGTAAACTCACGCAACGCATCCGGTCCCGGATAACCCAGCGGAATTAAAGCGACAGGCTCCATGCCATCGGCCAGACCTAAGACATCCTTGCAGACAGCAACATCGAAATTGCATACCCAGCAAGTGCCCAGGCCCTGCTCTGCCGCAGCTAGACAAATGTGTTCTGTAGCTATAGCAGCGTCAATGTCGGCATGGTTCTTACCGTCGCACGAGCGTACCCAAGCTTCCTGCATGCGGGCACAGACCACAATACACGCCGGTGCCTCGGCAAACCACTTGCCATGATAGCACGTTGCCAGCCGCTCCAACCAACGGACATCTTGCACCACAATGAATTGCCACGGCTGCCTGTTGACTGCCGACGGAGCCACCCGGGCACATTCCAAAATATAATCCAGTTTCTCTTTCTCTACCGCCTGCTGCGTGTAGTGCCTAACAGAGCGACGCTTCTTTGCCAGTTCCAGAAAATTCATAATCGTATATCATTAAATCAAATATAAATCCACATTCTATCTCCAAAGGTGTACAAGCCCGGTAATCACCAGACTTGTAACGAGACTCAAATATAGCACATTTATGCCAAGATACGAAACATATTGCTGCCAGCTACAAATATAAGGCATTTAAAAAAACAATAGTTCTACCTATATAACCACGTGTACGAAAGCCGGTAAAGCATACGCATCATGTTAAGCGAATTTTTAAAAGATAGCAGTTAACTCCCAATCCGATAGTAGTTAACACTTAACGCGATAGCAGTAAACTGCTAACAGGAAAGGAGTTAACTGCTAACACGGAAAGTCTTAACTGCTAACATTTGCCGGAAATTCAAATTCACAAAATCGGATAAATACATTATAAAACAGTGATTAATCATCTTACTGCCTATAACTTCGGCTGAAGGAATCGCATATCCGGCATTGAAACGTGAAAAAAACGGCCATGTCCCGATGCTGGACATGGCCGCTTTTCTATCATAATGTTGCCACAAAGTCAGAATCCCTGAGCCGGGACAGTCAAAGCCGACACCCGCAGACGGGCTACTTGGCAAACATTTTTTCAATATCTTCTTCCTTGATGGTAGTCAGGACGGTGCGTCCATCAGGAGTATAGTTGGGCGAAGGACAGGCAAAAAGATTGTCCACCAGACTGGCCATCTCATCGTTGGTAAGTACCTGCCCGTAGACAATAGCAGCCGCACGCGCCAAGGTCAGTGCCAACATGCTTTGCACTTCTTCCTTCACATCGCTCCCCTTTTCCATGGCCGTGTGCACCATGTTCTGAACCACTTCTATCGGGTTCAGCCCGTCGATGCCCGAAGGCACACCGTTGATGGCATAGCTGCCACCGCCCAGCGGAGTGAGTTCGAAGCCAATGAACGAAAGGTCTTCCATGATGCTTTCGAGCACAGCTGCCTCCGAAGCTGGCAGGGTGATGATTTCAGGGAACAGAACACCCTGTGCCGCGCCTTTCTTCTGCCTGATTTGGTTCATGTAGCGCTCGTAGAGCACACAGAGGTGGGCACGATGCTGGTCTATCAGCATGAGTCCCGACTTTACGGAAGTCAGGATGAAGCGCCCTTTGAACTGCAGGTGCTGCACGCCCTTCTCCACCGATGGAGCCGAAGCATAGAGCCCGGTGGCCGGCTGGGAAGCCTGTACCTCAGAGGGCATCACTTCACCGCTTTCTTCCGATTCGGCCATCGAAGGGATGCTCCAGCTTTCCTCAGCCTGCGGTTCCTGGTCGTCCTGGCTGCCGGCATTCATGCGGCTGGCTTTTTCCACGCCGGCATAGAGTGCTTCCCAATCAACGTTTCTGGCCGATGACGAGCTGCCGCCACCGTAAGAAGCTGTACTTTTGAAGGGATTGAAATCGGAATTGTAGTGCACCTGCGGCGCCTCAATGGGACGCTGCTGTGTGAAGACGGGTATGTCGGGCATGTCTTCGGTGTCGAAGTCGATGGTCGGGATGGCATTGAACCTGCCCAGCGACTCTTTGACTGCCGCCGAAAGAATCTGCCAGATGGCCTGCTCGTTCTCAAACTTTATTTCGGTCTTGGTGGGATGTATGTTGACATCGATATTGGCAGGGTCTACGTCGAAGTAAACAAAATAGGAAATCTGCTCGCCGGCTGGAATCAGGTGCTCATAGGCTTCCATCACAGCCTTGTGGAAATAAGGATGACGCATGTAGCGTCCGTTGACGAAGAAGTATTGGTGAGAGCCCTTCTTGCGCGCTGTCTCGGGCTTAGCTATGAAACCCGAAATCTTGACGAGTGTCGTGTCCACCTCAAGCGAGAGCAGCTGCTGGTTCAGCTTCTTGCCAAAGACGGCCATGATGCGCTGACGCAGGGTGGTGACCGGCAGGTTGAACAGTTCGCTGTCGTTGCTGTAAAGATAGAAGGCCACATCGGGGTGTACCAATGCTATCCGCTCAAACTCGGCCAGGATGTTGCTCAGTTCGGTAGAGTTTGCCTTCAGGAACTTGCGACGGGCGGGCACGTTGAAGAAGAGGTTCTTCACGGAGAAGTTGCTGCCCTTGGGACAGGAAACGGCTTCCTGGCTTTCTACCTTGGAACCGGCTATCACGATGCGGGTACCCAGTTCGTCGCCCTCCATGCGGGTCTTCAGTTCCACCTCGGCCACGGCAGCAATCGACGCCAAAGCCTCGCCCCTGAAACCCATGGTATGCAGGGCAAACAGGTCGGCAGCCTCCTTTATCTTCGAAGTGGCATGCCGTTCAAAAGACAGGCGGGCGTCGGTCTCCGACATGCCCTTTCCGTTGTCAATCACCTGTATGCAGGTCTTTCCGGCATCTGTCACCAGCACATGAATCTCCGATGCCTGAGCATCGATGGCATTTTCCACCAGCTCCTTGATGACGGAAGCCGGTCGCTGAATAACCTCTCCGGCCGCAATCTGGTTGGCTACCGAGTCGGGGAGTAAATGAATGATATCGCTCATTAATAGGTTCTTAAGATTAGACTATATGATGCCATTCGTAATGGCATACCATAAATAGATGAGCACGGCAATGGCTATCAGCAATATGCCCAGATGGACAGGCTTCTTGCCACTGGCCTTACGGCGCTTCAGGTGGGTGGTAGCCTCCACGAATTTTCCCCGGATGTCTTCGGGCGAGAACTCTTTTTCGGGCAGCATGCCTAACTCGCGCTTGGCGTCTTCTTCCATCTTGGCCAGCTTTTCCTTGCGCTCATCCACATAAATATAAGGATGATTGAAGCCTCGCGGCTTTCTCATAGTGAACATTCCCATAGGCTCTTTTACTTATTTCGTTTTATGTGCATTTCTCTTGGCGAAACAGCTGGCCGCCTGTCATTCTTCTGCAAGACTTCGTCGGCCTTCTTGCCACGCCAGTTGAAAATATCGTTCTTGTCGCGCGGGCGTATGTCGGCAAACCAGGCAAAAGACGACAGCCGGAACTTATCGGCCGGAATCTGGTCGAGCGGATAAGCCGTACCCGTGGTTTTCCCGATGAAAGTGCCCCGCTCCATCTTACGTTCCTTCAGCAGCATGCGCAGGAAACTTCCTTCGGTATAGTCGTGCATTATCAGTGAACTGTCTTTCTCCTCCACCGGATAAAAGACAACCAGCACATTGCCGTTCACATCTACCTGACGCATCTCTCCACCCAGGAAGAAGGCTTTCATCTCCTTGCCCGTAATCTGGTTGTAGTGAATAGAGTCTTTCTGCTCTACGGCCAGGGCCTGATTGATGATGTGTGCCCAGTCTATGGTGCTGTCGTTCATGTACACCTTTATCTCCTCGCCCAACAACTGCTGGTAGCCATACCACAGGATGGGGTCGGTGTACATCGTCATGCAGGAGTCCTTGGAATTGTAGACCAGGGAGTCGCACACGGCCTGCACATCGGTGCGATAAGCGCGTACCTTGTGGTAGACACGCATTTCGCGATACATGGAGTCGGTATTCAGGTTGAAAGTGACCATACGCAGCGTATCGCCGTGCATGAAGAGACTGTCGCCTTGCGAGTAGTCAATGGCCACAGCTCTCTTGGTGGCCAGCGCATTGCCAGTCAGTTCGTTGTAGTAGCAATAGTCGCCGGTCAGCATGTTGCGGTTCAGCGTGTCGTTCATCTGCACATTGTCGAAAGCTTCGCCATAGCCCAGCTTGCGGTCGTAGAACAGGCTGTCGCCTACCAACTTCTTGCTGCCGTTGGTCAGTATGGAGCGGTCAAGCAGTTCGGCCTGCTCGGTCATCGTATTGTAAATGCCTCGTTCGGAGTAGATTTGATTTTCCTGGCTGACAATGTCCGATGGACCCAATATGGTGGCAACCTTTGTCAGCGTGCTGTACTTCAGGGTATCCGAGGTTAGCGTAAACTTCGGGTTGACCAACCGCACATTGTGATTGAAGACTGCCAGCTTGGTCACAGGGCTGTATTCGCCCCAGTCAGAGTCAAGGACATTCTCCTCGTCGGTCAGTGTTCCGCCCTCAAAGTAATAGCCCAGATTGAGCACACGGTCATAGTTCAGACTGTCGGTGGTAAGTACGGTGTTGCGGTTAATCATGCGCACATGCTCGCGCAGCATAGCCAGCTGCGACATGCCATCGTAGTAAAGGTAGTCGCCATAAATGAACAGCGTATCGCCCTGTTCCATGCGGACATTGCCGAAGGCTTCCACCGAATTGACCTTCTCATAGATGAGCGCACTGTCGCAAAACATGTACATGCTGTCGTGCTTCAGGCGCACTGAGCCTACCAGCACCTGTACGTCGGGTCTCTTCTGTTTGTCGGCCTGCGCCTCGTCAGCATAGAGCAGGTCAACACGCGTTTTTTTCTTTTCTACGGTTGTGTCCTTTCGCTCCTGTGCACTGAGCCAGCAGACACAACCGATGCAGAGTAATGCTATAATTATTCTTTTATCCATCCCGGATACTTAAATGTACAGTTTCTCCAATTTTCGTTAATGCGTACGTACGTATGTTTCTGCTTTTCGCGAATCCACTTATCAAGCACTTCGTCACGACGCTTCTCCAGCACAATGGCTTTCAGGCTTTGGTAGTCTTCCGAAATGGTAGCCTTATGACCATTGGTACGGCTCTTGAGTTTCACAATCACACACTCTTCCTTACCGGTCTTCTGCGGAATCATGGTAAAGGCTTCCGAAATCTCGCCAACCTTCATCTGGTCTACTACCTTGGCTATCTCGGGCGGAAGTTCCTGCATTTCAAACTTAGATGTATTGTTGTTGGGATTGGGCAACAGACCGTGGTTATTGCGCGTATCTTTGTCGTGCGACAGGATAGATGCTGCGTCTTCAAAAGAGAACTTGTTGTTGCGGATATCATCGGCAATGGAGTCAAGACGAGCATTGGCGGCGTCAAGTGCCGATTGAGGGATATGCGGCTTCAGCAGGATATGACGGACCTTAATACGCTCGCCACGCTTCTCCATCAGCTGGATAATGTGGAAACCGAATTCCGATTCTACTATCTTGGAAACCTTATTGGGGTCTTGCAAGTTAAAGGCTACGTTGGCAAAAGCAGGGTCAAGCTGTCCACGACCATAGAAAGGCAGCTCACCGCCATTCAAGGCCGAACCGCGGTCTTCGGAATACATACGGGCCAGCATGGCAAACGATTCGCCATTGTTGATACGCTCCGTATATTCGCGCAAGCGGCGTTTTACGTCTTCTATCTCTTCCAAAGGAACTTTAGGTTGCTGAGTAATGATTTGCACCTCTACCTGCGTGGGGATGTAGGGAATACTGTCTTGGGGCAGATCCTTGAAGTACCTGCGAACTTCGGCCGGTGTCACCTTTATTTCGCCAACCAGTTTCTGCTGCATTTTCTGCACGCGCAGACCGTCGCGGGCATTGTCGCGCAATGTCTCGCGTATCTGACTGGAAGTCTTGTTGAAGTACTCTTCCATCTTTTCGCGCGAACCGAGGTTTGTGATGTATACGTTGGTCATATAGTCCACCTGCTGTATCACTTCGGACTCCGACACTTCAATACTGTCGAGCGCAGCCTGATGAAGGAACAGCTTCTGCACCGCAATTTCTTCGGGAATAACGCAATAAGGGTCACGGTCGAACTGTCGTCTTTCGTAGATGGCATTCAGTCGTGCTTCTTCCACCTCCGACTTCAAGATAGCGTCGTCGCCCACTACCCACACCACTTCGTCAATCACATTGTCCTGGGCAAGTGCTGCCAAAGAGCCTGAAAAGGCCAGTGCCAACAAAGCTATCACTCTGATGTTCATAAACTTCTTCATTATGATGTCTGTATCTAAACTAATAATATTTAATTCTGTCTTTCTCTTCGGCCTGATGATATAAGTCAGCCTTCACCTGTTTCATGAATTCCACCTGCTTCACATTGAGCAGCATCTCCTTCACCTGCTGACGGGCAAATTCAAAAGGAACCTGTTCGCCGGTCGGCAAGAAATCACTCACATTCAGAAAATAATGGAATGCCGTATCCTTCAACTCCACATGGCGGTTCTTGTTCAGGTATTCTTCCGGATTAGCCACATCCAGCGGTATCCAGTCCAGAATTTCACTCACCGGAGCCCAAGTGTCATAAAAGTATTCATACTTCACCGCATTCTGCAAACTGTACTTTTCCAAATGCTCTACCGCCTCGCGCGTTTCAGTCTTGTACCAGCGGCGTACCTGTGCCAAATGGGGCGCTTTAAGGGGAACCTTGATAAACAGTCCCTTTATCAAGGAGCTCTCAGCCTTGAACAAATCTTTGTTTTTCTGGTAATAAGCGTCCAGCTCCGCATCTGTTATCTCATCAGAAAGCTGTTGCTCTATCAAGCTCTGCTGATAAGAGTGCATAATCAAGGCCTTGCGATAATTCTCAACCAGTTCGTTTATCTCGTCATTGTTTGCCACGTTGCTCTGGGCTTTTTCATAGAGCAATGTTTCTTCCAGCCATGTCCTGATATAACGTTCTACAAACTTCACACTGTCCTCTCCCGATAAATGCTTGGGCAAAGCTGCCTGTAAATCCTCATGATACAGGAAGTTGCCGTCCACCTCAACCAAAGGTGTACGTCCCCGGTGGTCATGCTGTTTATCAGAACAGGCACAACAGGCAAAAAGCAAAAAGAATCCAAGACAGGCAGTTCGAACCATTGGCAATTCTTATGTTATTCAGCTTTCGAGAACCTCGATTATAGAATACATTTATTTTTGACGTACGAAGATAGTGCTTTAATTGGTTGCATCAGTGATTATTAACGGTTTTTAAAACCTCTTGGTTTATTTCAACCTTACCGGCTGCACGCAAACGGGCCACCCATGCTGCGTTCAGATATTGTTGATAATCGGCAACAACTTGCCCCTGCACCTCTTCCACACTACCGGGTCCCTTCTCTATCTTTCCAAATATGGTAGTAAAAGGATATGACTCGTCAGCAGGCATTTCTATTTTTTTCTTCTTAAAGGCCAATATATCAACCGCCACATTATCGCCCATAAGAAAAACGCCCTGCTCATAGCGCACCTGCTGCTTGCCTTCTGCATTGAAAACAAGCCTGATGCCGTCGTTCCATTCCTCCTCAGGTATTTCTTTCAGCAACTTACGCACACGCTTACCCACACGCTTGCTGGCACAATGCAACACGATGCCCCGATAACGAGGCGTCTCCCAATGATAATCTGAGGCATGCGCTTGAAAATAGGCCTGTAGCCCGGCTTCATCCTCCAACGCCTTTTGCCATACTTCCCGATTACTCATTTCAAAGCACAACATACCTTCTCGAAACTCCTGCATCAGGTGGTGGAACTCCGCACAGTTCTCCTTCAGATGTTTGTCCTCATAGTCCAGCAGGCTTTTATTCACAAAACTATCCAGCTGTCGTCTGATACCTTCCACATCGTAAGCAGCAAAGCGAGCGAAAGCCTCCCCGGTATACTCCTGTCCGTCAATCGTAAACAGAACCTGCTTCGTGCTTCCCTTGGAAAAAAGTTCGGATATGCCTTTCTCATTACTCGTATAATGGTATTTCTGCTTCAAATTCTTGATAAATGCCTGCACCCCTTTACTTCTGACGCCCAATGCCTGCAACTGATGCGCCATGATGTCAGGTTTCATTTCATCAAACGGCGCCAAATCTTCACGGGCCAGCACCTTGACTATATGTATTCCCTGTGGTGTAAAGAAAGGTTTGGAAATCTCTCCCGGCTTGAGCCGGAACACAACCTCCTCAAACTCAACCGGCATCTGCAACCGCTCCACCCAGAAAGACTCCTTCTCGTCGGACAATCGCCGCACGCAAGCGGCAAAAGTAGCCGCAGTAGTATCTTTTTCCAGTACCCGATAGACAGAATCCATCTGAAACTCAACCTTTTTCAGTTCGCTCCGCAACACATTTTGCGGCAAATACTTGAAAACATGGCTAACCAACACCCTTCCAGACTGAGCAGCCGTAGCCATCCTGTCATAGCAACTGCGAGCTTCTTCCTCAGCTGCTCCTGCATCTATCAGATAATCCTGCAACAGCAACCGCCTATATTCTGCCAGTTCTTGTCTGAATGTCTGTGTCGTATCAATACCCACTGCTTCGGCCGCCGCCACTTTCAGTTTGAAGTCAACGAACAGCTTCACATACTCTTTCAATGTCTTCTTTTCCACTCCCGGCAAAGAGCGGTTCTTATTATAGACATATTCAAACTCAGAGCGGCGCACTTCCTTGCCATTGATACGCATCAATACAGGATCAGTCTCCTGCCAAGCCCACAATGGCCAGGCGGAAAACAGCATACACACAATAACCAAACAGTTTCTAAACATACTAAAGGTTCCTAATAATAACAACTGCCAATATTCATTTAAAGAATTAACGAAAAGCCGGAATACATATTGCCCTCGGCATAAAATTCTTCAGTCCGCCAACTCAGCAACTGCACAAAAAAAACGAGGCATCACCCTCTTTCCGACAGACTACAACAGTTCAACCATCATACAGACACAAAAACTCCCTTGAACAAGCTGACGACTTGAACAAGGGAGTTATTTTTATGTTCGTCTTCGACTTTATTTCTTAACTATTATTCCGGACGGCTGTAGTTAGGAGCCTCGCTGGTGATAGCAACATCATGCGGATGGCTTTCCAACACGCCGGCATTGGTGATACGGGTAAACTTGGCATCGTGCAGTTTCTCAATATCAGCGGCACCGCAATAACCCATACCGGCACGCAAACCGCCTACCAGTTGATAGATTACCTCATACAGACTGCCTTTATAAGGTACACGAGCAGCAATACCTTCGGGTACCAGCTTCTTCACATCGCTTGTTCCGCTCTGGAAGTAGCGGTCTTTCGAACCATTTTCCATAGCTTCCAACGAACCCATGCCTCTATATGATTTGAACTTACGTCCGTTGAAGATGATGGTGTCACCCGGCGACTCTTCTGTACCTGCCACCAACGAACCAATCATAACACTGTAGCCACCGGCAGCCAAAGCCTTTACCACGTCGCCCGAATAGCGCAGACCACCATCGGCAATCAAAGGAATACCTGTTCCCTGCAAAGCCTTTGCCACGTCGTACACAGCCGATAGCTGAGGAACGCCCACACCGGCCACAACACGAGTAGTACAGATAGAACCCGGACCGATACCAACCTTAACAGCATCAGCACCAGCCTGAGCCAGCATTCTGGCAGCTTCACCAGTAGCAATATTACCTACTACGATGTCAATGCCCGGGAAAGCATTCTTTGCTTCCTTCAGCTTCTCTATTACATACATGGAGTGTCCATGAGCAGTATCAATCACAATGGCATCCGCACCGGCGTCTACCAAAGCCTGCATACGGTCAAGTGTATCTACAGTTACGCCAACACCGGCAGCAACACGCAGACGACCCTTCTCGTCCTTACAAGCCATTGGTTTGTCCTTGGCCTTTGTGATATCCTTGTAAGTAATCAGACCTACCAGTTTATTGTCCTTGTCAACCACCGGCAACTTCTCAATCTTATGCTCCTGCAAGATTTTGGCAGCAGCCTCCAAGTTGGTAGTCTGGTTGGTTGTAACAATATTCTTCGATGTCATTACCTCGTCAATCCGACGGTTATGGTTGCTCTCAAAGCGCAAATCACGATTGGTTACAATACCCACCAGATGACGTTCATCATCAACTACCGGAATACCACCAATCTTATATTCTGCCATCAAATCAAGTGCAGCGCCCACAGTCGAACCTCTTTTAATAGTGACAGGGTCATAAATCATACCGTTTTCTGCACGTTTCACGATAGCCACCTGACGAGCCTGCTCTTCGATTGACATATTCTTATGAATTACGCCAATACCACCTTCACGAGCAATGGCAATAGCCATCTTGGCCTCGGTAACTGTATCCATTGCGGCAGTTACAAACGGAATCTTCAAATCAATGTTTCGGGAGAATTTAGTCGACAAATCGACTGTTTTCGGCAATACTTCTGAATAAGCGGGGATTAACAATACATCATCGTAAGTCAATCCATCCATAACAATCTTATCTGCAATAAATGACATAAATGCGTATAATTTTTATTGCGTGCAAATATACACTTTTTTATCGAATTATATGTCATCCAAGCCCTGAATATTTTCTAATTTACCTGCATCTTAATAGCACTTTGTCTATTCAATCCCACAGCCACGACAACCCCATCCGACCACACACAAAAAAGAAAGGCTTCTTCAGTCATAACTGAAAAAGCCTTTCGTATATCTATATCTATCCCCTCCCTGTCAGCTAACCGACATCAGAGGTTCAAGAAACTGTTATGCCAATTATTCAGCACGCAGAGTGAAACGCTTGAAATCAACAACCTTCAATTCAGGATCTGCTTCTTTCAGCACTTCTCTTACGGTCTTCTTAGCATCCATAATATCTTCCTGGTTCAGCAAGCAAACCTCTTTCAAGAATTTACCCAGACGACCCTTGGCGATATTCTGAATCATCTGCTCAGGCAGGTTAGCAGCCTTTTCTGCAGAAACGGTAGCAATGATTTCCTTTGCCTTAGCTACATCTTCAGCTGTAATCCAGCCCTTAGCCATGTTGCTTTCCATGTGCTCTTCGCTGTCTACGTGAGCAGGATTGATACCGGCTTTCTTCAAGGCAGCCTCAACAGCTTTCTGAACCTGTTCAGCCTTAGTCTTTTCAATAGCTACTTCAATTTCTTTCTGTTTGATGTCTTCAGAAACGCCATCTTCATCGATTGCAATGGGGTTCATTGCAGCAATCTGCATGGCAACCTGCTTTCCAATCTGCTCGTCAACCTTCTTGTTGAAAGCTACGATTGTGCAGAGTCCATTTCTATTCATGTGGTTGTAAACTACAGTTTCTGCACCTTCAACCATCATATAACCGTCAAGTTCCATCTTTTCGCCAGTGATACCGCTACGGTCAACCACTGCCTGAGCAACAGTTACATCACCCAGTTGCAGAGCCTTCACTTCGTCCAGAGTCTTGCACTTGTTGGCAACAGCCAGGTCCAGAATATCCTGAGTCAGTTTTACGAAATCAGCATTCTGAGCTACGAAGTCAGTTTCACACTTCAAAGCGATGATAACAGCGAAGTCACCAGCCGACTTAGCCAGCACGCAACCTTCAGAAGCTTCGCGGTCAGAACGTTTAGCAGCTACAGCCTGTCCTTTTTCACGAATGATTTTCATTGCCTTGTCGAAATCACCTTCAGCAGCAGTCAATGCATTCTTGCAATCCATCATACCAGCACCGGTCATTTTGCGGAGCTTGGTTATATCAGCCATTGTTACAGCCATAATTTCTTCAATACTATTTTAAACGTTAATAATACCTTTATCTATAAAGCAGTTGAGAGCTGAGAACAGAGAATTGAGAATTGCTGTTTAATAGTAACTCTCAACTTTCAATTCTCAACTCTCATCTATATGATTTAAGCCTCTTCGTCTTCCTTCATGAAAGCAGCAGCCTTAGATGCGTTGATGGCATCTTCGTCAGACTTGTCCAGTCTAGCCTTGGCAGCTTTCTTCTTGCCCTTGTTAGCAGCAGGAGCTTCGCCGGCAGCTTCCATGTCAACCTTTTCAGCTTTACGTTCTTCCAGACCTTCCTGCATAGCAGCGCAGCAAGCATCCAAGATAACTTCTACTGACTTAGTAGCGTCATCATTTGCCGGAATTACGAAATCTACATTAGTAGGATCAGAGTTTGTATCAACAATACCGAATACAGGAATACCCAGACGATTAGCCTCGCGAACTGCGATATTCTCTTTCATTACGTCAACAACGAACAATGCAGACGGCAGACGAGTCAGGTCAGCAATAGAACCCAGAGTCTTGTCCAGTTTTGCACGCTGACGAGAGATCTGCAGAATTTCTCTCTTAGAGAGGTTTGCATAAGTACCATCGTTAGTCAGTTTGTCGATAGTAGCCATTTTCTTCACAGCCTTACGGATAGTCGGGAAGTTAGTCAACATACCACCCGGCCAACGCTCGATTACATAAGGCATATTTACAGATGCAGCCTTATCGGCAACCACCTGCTTAGCTTGTTTTTTAGTAGCAACAAACAGGACTTTCTTTCCTGATTTAGCGATTTGCTTCAAAGCTTCAGCAGCTTCGTCAATTTTAGCAACCGTCTTGTTGAGGTCAATGATATGAATACCATTGCGCTCCATGAAGATATAAGGAGCCATTGCCGGATTCCACTTTCTCTTCAAGTGGCCAAAGTGGCAACCTGCTTCCAATAATGTATCGAAATTAGTTCTTGACATTGTCTTTTTTATTAAATCGTTTACTTTCTTTTTTGTTTTATTTCTAAACCAACCGCCGGGTAGCCCATTCGTTTCAGGAGTCCCGGTAGTTTAGATACTAAACGTTTATTTCAGTTCTTGAGTTTTTAAGTTACCGAGTCTTTAAGTTTCCGCGTCCGAAGGAAACCTCATTAGCACTAACTTAATAACTAATAAACTTAGAAAACTTACAAACTCAAAATTAACGTTTACTGAACTGGAATCTACGACGTGCTTTCGGACGTCCCGGTTTCTTACGCTCAACAGCGCGCGGGTCACGTGTCATGAAGCCTTCAGCACGAAGAGCAGCCTTATCCTCAGCATTGATTTTCACCAAAGCACGAGCGATAGCCAGGCGAAGAGCCTGAGACTGGCCAGTGAAACCACCACCGCAAAGGTTAACTTTGATGTCGTACTTCTCAGCAACACCCAGTTTATTCAGCGGCTGTTTTACCACATACTGAAGAATGCTTGATGGAAAGTACACTGCGAGGTCTCTTTTATTAATAGTAATTTTTCCAGTACCTTCGCTTACGAAAATACGTGCGATAGCACGTTTACGTCTGCCTAATGCATTTACTACTTCCATTATCTCTTATTTAAGTGCGTTAATATCAATCATTTTCGGATTTTGAGCCTGATGTTTGTGCTCGCTGCCGGCATATACATACATGTTACCCAGCAATTTAGCGCCCAACTTATTCTTAGGCAGCATACCCTTTACTACTTTTCTCAGCAATTTGTCATCACCGTTAGGTTTAGCCTGCAAACGAGCAGGAGTCATTTCACGCTGACCACCAGGATAACCTGTGTAAGACAGATAGATTTTGTCTGTCCACTTATTGCCAGTCATTTTCACTTTGTCGGCATTGATAATGATTACATTATCGCCACAATCTACGTGAGGAGTAAAGTTCGGTTTGTACTTTCCTCTCAACAGTTTCGCAACTTTTGCGCCCAAGCGACCCAGCACCTGGTCAGTAGCATCTACAATGACCCATTCTTTAGTCACCGTAGCTTTGTTTGCAGAAATGGTCTTGTAACTTAAAGTATCCACTCTTAATTTGTTTTTAAAATGTTACTACTAAAAAATTTTCTTCACCACGATCCAACAGCCTCGGACAAAGGACTGTTTAATACGCTATGAATTAACTGTTTATCCTTTTTAGATAATAATCGGCTTGCAAAGGTACTGATTTTCTTATAACTAACAAACGTTTTATTCTTTTTTTTGAAACACGACTCCGCTGATATACAGCCATTCACCCCCTCCACATGTTCTTCTTCAGCCCATTCTCCCTGTTTCATCACCCGCTGAAATCCTGCCGCAAGAAAGCCTTTTCCCGACATATCCACACAAAATAAGCCAAGCATTATCCCAATGCCTGGCTTAAACATATCGTAAGAGAGAGACGTTTTTTTCTTAAAAAGAATCCTTTAATGCCAACTAATCATTTTTTCACTCTCTTATCTGTCTATATCAATAACTCACCTCACAATATCTTCCGGGAATTTATCCGGCATTTCCAGACGTTTCCACGTCTCATGAAACCAAGTATTCAACTCATTGCCGTTCAAATCCTTCGAAATAAAATATTTCAGATACATTATATCGTCCACTATTTCAAACTCCAGCACATTATCCTTATGGTCAAGCATAGGCAGATGAATATTCTTCTCTATACTTTCCCTATAAGTATTGTCAGTCAACTGCTCATACGTGCCATATCCCGTAATAATGGCATCAGCTCCGGGCCTGACCGTAAAGTTCACTATATGTCCGTCTGCACTAAGTACCTTGAACGTATTGCTGGGACGCAGCGTACCCGGGACATCCGGCAATTCAGAAACATAATGGCACAACTGCCAAATACCTTGCAGATTAGCAGGTTTAAAGTTTGCCTTTTCCTGCGCCATAACACCTGTTACCGCAAACAGCATCGCCGCAAGCATGGTAAAGAAAAAACTTCGTTTCATATCCGTATCCTATTTTTGATTAACATAAAGCTTTTCCAACCGATATACGCCTGTGTACCACCAAAAGGAAAGCCACCACCCCTACAACAGTCCATTACTCCCAGCTACATCCCATAATCCACAACACAATCAACTTTCCTACAGCCTCGATTCGATACAAATATAAAGATTTATTTTAAAAATATAATATTTATAGCCATAAAATTTTAAAAAATCTATATCCCCTTACCGACCGAGTGCAAATTCATCTTCAAGCTGTCATTCACGCCATCCAAATCCCCATTTTCTTAAAACGACCAGGCCCGGCAAAACCTTTTTAAGTTCTGCCGGGCCTGCTATTACAAAGATGCATCAAACACCTTTTTATTATCTGATATCCATGCTACACTGCATTAGAACTCAGCATTACGCGGTGTACGCGGGAAAGGTATCACATCGCGAATGTTTGCCATACCTGTAACAAACAACAGCAGACGTTCAAAGCCCAATCCGAAACCAGCATGAGGACAAGTACCGTATTTACGTGTATCCAGATACCACCACATATCTTTCATCGGAATATGCAGTTCCGTAATACGTGCCATCAGTTTATCATAGTTCTCCTCACGCACGCTACCGCCAATAATCTCACCAATCTGCGGGAAGAGCACATCCGTACCCTGTACAGTCTTGCCATCCTCATTCTGCTTCATATAGAAAGCCTTGATTTCCTTCGGATAGTCAATCATGATAACCGGTTTCTTGAAGTGTTCCTCCACCAGGAAGCGTTCATGCTCACTGGCCAGATCACAACCCCAGTAAACGGGGAATTCAAACTTATGTCCCTTGGCCACTGCATCTTCCAGAATCTTAATACCTTCCGTATAGGGCAAGCGTACAAATTCCGTATTCACTACCTTTTGCAGACGCTCTATCAAGCCCTTATCAACCATTTTGTTAAGGAATTCCAAGTCATCACGACAGTTGTCAAGTGCCCAGTTCACACAGAATTTAATAAATTCCTCTTCCAAATCCATCAACTCATTCAGGTCAGCAAAAGCCACTTCCGGCTCTACCATCCAGAACTCAGCCAAGTGACGGGGAGTATTTGAATTCTCGGCACGGAACGTAGGACCGAATGTATAAATAGCACCCAGCGCCGTAGCCGCAAGCTCACCTTCAAGCTGGCCCGACACAGTCAGGCTGGCCTGCTTGCCAAAGAAATCATCATCATAAATAATAGAACCATTCTCATCTTTCTTCAAGTCATAGAGGTTCTTCGTAGTTACCTGGAACATCTGTCCGGCACCCTCACAGTCAGAAGCCGTAATGATAGGCGTATGGAAATAGAAGAAACCTTTCTGATGGAAGAATGTGTGGATAGCGATGGCCATGTTGTGGCGAATGCGGAAAACAGCACCAAACGTATTGGTACGCGGACGCAAGTGTGCAATCTCGCGCAAAAACTCCATGGAGTGTCCTTTCTTCTGCAACGGATAAGTATTGTCACAAGCACCCAGCACCTCTATTTCACGTGCCTGAATCTCAGCCTTCTGCCCAGCACCTACCGATTCGGTAAGCACACCGTTCACGCTCAAGCAGGCTCCCGTTGTAATGTCCTTCAGCAAATTCTCATCAAAATTGGCCAAGTCTACAACAATCTGCACATTATTTATTGTAGAACCATCATTCAGTGCAATAAAGTTCACCTGTTTGCTACCTCTGCGGGTACGTACCCAGCCTTTCACGTTGACCATAGCGCCAAAATCTTCACGCTTCAGCAGGTCCACAATCTTTGTTCTACTAATTTTTTCCATTACTGTATTATTTTGAATTCCTTCCCCGCCATCCATCCTAGTGCAGGAGCAAAAGCCATGAGAAGGAAATTTTTTCTGTTATTACATTTAGTCTATAAAACAGCTCTCTCCCCCGCGTTCCATTAAAAAGCGCAAGAGAGAGACAGTATTTATTCAAATGAGCCCATCCGCAAGAAGTTCACTTCCTGTTCTGTCAGATAACGCCATTCACCGCGACGCAATCCCTTCTTGGTCAAGCCGGCAAAGTAAACACGGTCAAGCTTCACCACCTTGTAGCCGAGCGATTCAAAAATACGACGCACAATGCGGTTTTTGCCCGAGTGGATTTCAATGCCCACATCGTCCTTCTTGTTCTCGTCCGTATAGCTGATGGCATCTGCGTGGATTTCACCATCATCCAGCTCAATGCCCGCAGCAATGCGGTCCATGTCAGCTCTCGTCAGGTTCTTATCCAGATGTACGTGATAGATTTTTTTCTTCAGATACTTCGGGTGAGTCAGTTTGGAAGCCAAATCACCGTCATTGGTCAGCAACAGCACACCTGTTGTATTGCGGTCCAGGCGTCCTACCGGATAAATACGCTCATCGCATGCACCCTTCACCAAGTCCATCACCGTACGGCGAGCCTGCGGGTCATCCGATGTAGTCACCGTATCTTTCGGCTTATTCAGCAGCACATATACCTTACGCTCTATCGACACCACCTGGTCATGGAACTTCACTTCATCACCACGCTTAATCTTTGTACCCAGTTCTGAAACGACCACACCATTCACCGAAACCACACCGGCCTGTATGAACTCATCGGCCTCACGACGCGAGCACACACCTGCATTGGCCAGGAACTTATTCAGACGAATCGGTTCATTGGGGTCAGTAAACTGCTCCTTATATTCTATCTGTTTCTTCTTGCTATATTTGGCATTCGGGTCATAGTCTGCCGTACGACGCTGCGGACGATTATATCCGTTTCCGCCACCGGCATTGTTGAAGCGGGGACGGAAAGGACGCTCGCTGCCACCTTCTGCATTAAAGCGAGGACGCTGTGGACGGTCACCTCTGCCTTCCGCACCATTAAAACGAGGACGTTGTCCGCCACGATTGAAGCGTTCGCCTCCATTGGCACGCTGATAACGTTCTCCTCCTTCAGCCGCATTCGGATTAAAGCGTGGACGCTGTGGGCGTTCGCCACCCTCTTGCTGACGTGAGTTAAAGCGCGGGCGATAGCTACGCTCGCCACCTTCACTCATATTCTGGCCGAAACGTGGACGATACGAAGGACGCTCACTATTGTAGTCATTAGAATTCGAATTAAAACGCGGACGCTGCGGACGGTCACCGTAACCCCGTTGCGAACGCTCATTGCCATTATTAAATCGCGGACGACTCTGGCGAGCTCCGCCATCACGCTGATAGGACGAACGTCCGTACCCACTTGCATTAAACTGATTACCATCACGGCCGGCTCTTGCATTCTCCTCCGAAGAAGCATCACGCCAGTTTTCATTTTCTGTACTCATGTTGTTTTCTAAAAAAAATAAGTTAAACCTGTTGGCCTCACGGCCGATATTTTATAATGGTTAATGGTAAGTGATTAATCATCAGATTCACACACTAAGCACTAACCGTTAACCACTAACCGTATTGTTTTACATTCCTGTATAATTATGCGGTGTAATAGCGCGAAGTTCCGTCTTGATATCTTCGCTCACATTCAACTCTTCGATAAAGTTCTTGATAGATTCTTCTGTAATAGCCTGGTTAGTACGTGTCAAGGCCTTCAGTGCCTCATACGGATGCGGATAAGCCTCGCGGCGCAAAATCGTTTGAATAGCCTCAGCCACCACACTCCAACAATTATCCAGATCGGCATAGATGGCCTTCTCGTTCAGCAACAGTTTGCGCAATCCCTTCAGCGAACTCTGAATGGCAATAATGATATGGCCGAACGGCACACCAATGTTACGCAGCACCGTAGAGTCCGTCAAGTCACGCTGCAAGCGCGATACCGGCAGTTTCACGGCCAGGTGTTCCAGAATGGCATTGGCCATCCCCAGGTTTCCCTCCGCATTTTCAAAATCAATCGGGTTTACCTTATGAGGCATAGCGCTGGAGCCAACCTCGCCCGCTTTGATTTTCTGCTTGAAGTATTCCATCGAGATATACTGCCAGAAGTCGCGGTTCATGTCTATCATGATGGTGTTGATGCGCTTCATGGCGTCAAAGATGGCCGACAGATTATCGTAGTTCGAAATCTGCGTCGTATATTCCTCACGCTCCAGTCCCAGCTTCTCCGACACGAACTTATTGCCGAAAGCCTTCCAGTCATATTCCGGATAAGCCACGTGGTGTGCGTTGTAGTTGCCCGTAGCACCACCAAACTTGGCCGTCACCGGGCAAGCCTTCAACGAAGCCAGCTGGCGTTCCAGGCGGTAAACAAACACATTGATTTCCTTGCCCAGGCGTGTAGGCGAAGCCGGCTGTCCGTGCGTCTTGGCCAACATCGGAATATTGGCCCACTCCTCGGCATACGTGCGCAGCTGGGCTATCAGTTCCTCAATTTGCGGATAATACACCTGCTCCAAAGCCTCCTTCACCGACAACGGAATAGAAGTATTGTTAATATCCTGCGATGTCAAGCCAAAATGAATAAACTCCTTATACTCATCCAGCCCGCCTATCTTGTCAAATTCCTCCTTCAGGAAATATTCCACAGCCTTTACATCATGGTTGGTCACGCTTTCAATGTCCTTGATGCGCTGTGCATCCGTTTCCGAGAAATTACGGTAAATGTTTCTCAAAGTCTCAAAAATACCCTTATCCACACCCTTCAGTTGCGGCAAAGGCAGTTCACACAAAGTAATGAAGTATTCCACTTCTACCTGCACACGATATCTGATTAGTGCAAATTCAGAAAAATAAGCCGCCAAGGCTTTTGTTTTTCCCCTGTAACGACCGTCAATCGGAGAGATTGCGGTAAGTAAATCCAGTTCCATACGTCGTATTTAAAGATGATAATTATCAGGCGGCAAAATTACGTCTTTTTTCTGAGTTATCAGGAATATATAAATGATAAAAAACAAGATATACGCATTAATTTATCACAAAAGAGGATTGCCCTGCCTCCAATAATGATCCTTCCTCCATCCATAGCCATCAAACAAGCGACATAAACAAAGAAAGCCGGATAGCACCCCGTAAACGAGTTGCCTTCTCCGGCTCTCAAACGCTTAATAGATTTGATTATAATGCCGGCCTTGCAGTTTCGCAACCTGAAACCGGCACACAAAAACCAATGAAGAGGGGATGACAAGCCACGACATCCATCTAAAGGGCCGTCACCCCAACTCTCCGTTTAATTTATGCACCTGCCACACCTGGCAGATGGGGGAAATCGCTGCCTCACGGCTGGGATATTATGTCAAGTCAAAAGCAATCATATCTCACATATCACCTCTCCAACAGTTCCATTACGTTTTCAAATCGGGCATCTTTAAGCAACACAGTTTTTTTCCCGTCCAGCAGATAAAGCGAAGGCATGGCTTTCAGGTCATACAATGCCCCATTCTTCACCGCCTCACGGTCCGTGCCCACCATCCAGCCCTCAGGCATATCCGGCAATGCCTTTCGCCAAGCAGCTTCATTGCCTTCCGTATAGACTGCCAATACACTCAATCGTCCGTTCCTCACCGCAGCTGCCAGTCGCCCGTCGGCCGCCATCTGCCCGAGCACCGCATGACACGACTCGCACTCCGGGTCGTAGAACACCAGCAGCAGGCGGTCATTCTTCACCGATGTAGCGGCCAACGTATACCGCTCACCGCCAGGCAGATAATAGACAAAATCAGTTGCCTTCTGCCCAACATTGTTGCGTTTCAGCAGTTTCAACCTGAAGTCAAAAGTCGAACGCCGCACGTCATCAGCGGGCAGCTTGTTCAACAACGCCTCCAGATACATCCCATAGAGCACCTCATTGTAAAAAGGCGAATTTGGGTTATACAGATAGTCATCCGCCATGCTCATCAGCACCTTGCGGGCATGCGCTTCCTTCATAAACTCTCCGCACCAGTTCTCCAAGCTCTCACGCGCCATCCGTTTCGTCACCCCGCCTTCATTCAGCAGGGCAATGAAATTGACAAAGCCCTGTTCCGTCACGTCACGGTTATTCAACAGCGTGGTATCGGCAAAGTCAAACAGCTCCCAGTAATGGGTCAGCAGGTAGTCTCTCCGCTCGTCAGACGAGGTCAGCAGCTCGGGAATGGCAGGAAAAGGAAACTGCAAAGAAGAAATAGTTTCTGACACAACGTTTGTCCCTTCTATTTCCGAAACTTTGGAATGTCCCTTCTCTAATTGACAAGAAAACAAACATAAGCTACTCCACAACCCGACTCGCAAAAAGATTCTTATATCCTGCATTTACTACTATCTATCCTATTGTTCACCTGGCTCAACATCACGAACACAACGTACTTTTACAGACTGGTTCGCATTATCAATTAAGCGTAAATTACCACGATCATAGGCAAATCCCGCACGATGATCTCCATAACCCACATGATCCTTCCATCCAAAACCTGTTTTTGCCATATACATCCAATTTTCAGAAGTAGATGAGAATAAATCGGGGAAAGTTGTGTACATCAGCATCAATTCGCGTTGATTAGGAATACGATACCCCGTTGGACATGGAGAGCCGTTACTTTCACCAATATAATAAGAAGACCATATTCCGTTTTCTGTATCAATCTCATTCCCCCGCCAATCATATTCAGGTGCTTCAGGATATATAGCTTGTTCACTGTTTTCCTCAACAAGTACCGCAAACTTATCATATGGTCTGTTATTACGGCTTCTCTCTGTAACGTCATTATTCGGTAAAGGTTGCCCCACCAGAATAGAGCGTCGAGTATTACGTTCCAACCGCGTTACATCAATCCAATGTTCCGTATAGGTCGTCTGACGCCATCCTGTTTCTACTGTTCTCTTCTTATTTTCAGTAGGTATCACATAATCAGCTGGCGTATCAGATATATGACCTAAACTTAATCCCAAATTACGCACACAACGATAATATCTTTCAGGACTAGCAGTTTGTCCATATTCGTTTTTATCATCTCCACCTGCATAATACTGTCCACGAGAAGCTCCTTCTTCCGCCCAAATGACCCATGGACTATTGGAAGAATTACTAAAATAAGTACTACTTGCCACATGAACATAAGGAACGCGCTCTGTACCTTGAGGGTCAAGCGGATATAATTTAGCATTCGGAACTGCTTCTTCACCAATCCATAAATCTGTCAACTGGTCAACTGAAGCCAAATACCAGCGAATTTCATTTTCATCTATAACATTATTACCATTCAAATCCCGATTCCTACCAATACAGGCATACCAGATGGAATTATATGTACCTTGCAATTTTCCATATTCATCCTCATCCAATGACAATACGTCTGTCCATTTTAACCGTCCAATTTCGTTTTCACATTCTAAAAAGTTCAACTGATTTTTTCGCCCATTATCTGCAGTATTCGGATAATAAGTAGAAGAGGTTCTATTATAACTACCAATTGGTAAAGCTTCAGCAGTTTCCATCAAAGATTCTGTTCCCCATGCAGTCATTACATCACTGGTAGGATCATAAAATGTATATACCGGACGCTGAGAGAATGTTATTACACTTTCCGCCCAAGACGAATTACCATCAGGACTGTATTCAGCACCCGACTCACAAATATGCAACATACGATTTTCGCCGTTCACAACATCTTTCCACAACAACAAGTCCGGATCACCTTCTTGCACGGCATCAGGTTCTTCATAAAACACCTCTGTAGGTTTATATTTATAGATATATTCATCTATATAAGCCGTAATTGTAACTGTCGCATCGTTTGCAGAAGAAACTCTACCCCTATCATCCAAGAAAATTTGAGAATCCGTTTTATTAGCTTCCACATACAAATGATTTAATAACTGATTCACATCATACAGCTTTATATTCTTCCCATAATATGAACTATAGCTCCCATCACCACCAAAAGTCGGTGCAGGATTATCGTTACCACTGCCTCCACTGTATGCTGAATAACCGGGATATTTCACATATACATGACTAGCATTGTACTCTACACATTCTGCATTAATGGCAAATTGCACCCATTTGTAATCATTCAAGGTTAAATCCGTCTGTAATCCCTCTACATCAGCCAATTGCTTCTCATCTGTGATAACATTACCATCAGTATTCAAAAAATTATCTTTATTAAAAGCCTTCAAACCACTCTGAAATGGCGTACTGACAGCCCAAGACAAACCGCTCAATACCGCTTCCCGAGTCAATGAAAACTTTTGCCGACCATAATGTGCATCTATATCCTTCACTTCACCTCCACCAACTATGACATCACCTTCAGCACCCGGACGTTCTTCTTTATCATCCTTAACTTCCACTTTCAGCGAATTCAACCCGGTAATAGTCACATAATATCTATACCACACATTACGTTCCGTATTATAATTATTCACCAAACCAACATCATTTGCATCACTTCCCGTACTTCCCAGATGAACCGTATAACACACATTCGCATTATAGAATTTCTTTATTCCTTCTTCCATAGCAGTGTATGTCAAGGTTCCATAAATTTTTACGTAAGCAGAATTTTTAGGAGCAAAAAGGAAATCTCCTGCCACGTATTCTTGCCCTGGTTTAGAACCATCTGGCTGTTCCGTTTCACTTTCCTTTCTTTTCTCACGCAATGCATATAAGGATTCAGCCGCATATTTTGTATCATCTCCCTCTTTTATAGGGTTCGCTGTTTCTTTCCTATTTTCAAGAAGATAAAACTCAAAAAAATCATACTGACCGTTATAATCATCATCAGTTCCTTCAAATTCAGAATCCGTATCAAAATAATTACGAGCCTGTGCAGCCTCCATAGAAGCAAAATCCTCATCATAATCCACATCACGAGGCACTAAATAAGAAGCTTGAGGAATTTGTTCAACCGTATAATATTTAGGCTCAAACTTCATATCTGGATATGCGGAATTTTCCGCCTTCACAAAAAATGAAATCCGTGCATCTAAACGTTGCAGCTCAATATTTGTATTTCCACTTAAAATATTACCATCTTCATCAATTGCAATATCTGAAGTTTCATCCTGTGCCATCAGTTGCCCCAACATACGAAATCCCATTCGTTCTGTATTCAATGGGTCTACCAACTTTGTTGTAAGATTTAAGAACTCATCATAAGTTGTTACAGCATCCAATGCTGCTTTATTTAAAGTACCTACACCCGAATTAACATTAGCAATAGCATACAATTGTATTTGGGTACCAGATTTAATTTCAAGTTGGTCAATACTTCCATTCTTTATACCATTTACATTGTCCCTAAAATCTCGCGCCCATACATCTTGACCATGGAAAGCTATAATATATAAAGAACTTACAGTATTTTCCAAAGTAGAAGAAGAAGCACTACGGGTGGAAATCCGACTCTTCTCAACATTAAAATTCAAAGAAATCTTTACAGGTACACCTTCTACAATGTCATATTGGGTTTTCTTAACAATATCTTCATCTATACACGCAGCAAACACACTTAAGAATACGCTTGCCATAACCCAACGTAATATATTCATTCTTTTCATATTCCACACCCTTTCTGTTTAATTAAATGGAGGAACAATATTGTTACTCGGTTGCCAATCCACAACCTCCCACGTTAAATTAATTTGAGTATCAACAGCCTCTTTATACAGCCTTATGTTGATTTTCAACTCCTGCCCACGATCCAATCCTGTAATAGAAGGCATTTTTAACTCCCTGCTGTCAGAATCATTTAACGTAGCAGTCAATATATATCCACTATCCAAGGATGAATTCTGCCCCGGGAACAAATATACAGGCGGATAATCATATACCGTTGGATTCAATTCTGTACCAGCAGGTATTACATATCTTGGCCATATAACATCCGAATAATTTAGACCATCCGGTATATAGATAGTCTTTTCATTTTCATCATTAAACAAAAATCCTCTATCTGGTTTTGCATCAGCAATCATTACATTAGAAAGAGTTTGTGCTTCACCTGTCTGATTACTAAAAGATAATGAAATCTTCGACACCACAAATTCCAACTGCATTGTTTCCTTTTGAATGCCTCCTTCTTGTGGAATTTCCACCATAATTCTTTTTTTAGCTGTCTGAGGAATAAGGCTAGTACTACTAAAAGACTGCGTAACTTCCCTGGCATTCAATGCCGATACTGTAATATTCCCCCAATCATTATATCCAGTACCGTTCTCATTCGCAATCGCATAAAAATCAAAGGTTCTCTCTTCTTCCTTTTCTGTTACCAGTTCACTGAATGTAACCGTCTTATACCTCTGACCATTATCATACTCATCAAAATCCTCCCCACTATAAAATTCATTATACAATATCTTATCCCCTTTCGCCACAATCACCCGCAACGTCTGCATCCTTTCATTAGAGGCCAACTGATTACCTACTATCGTCGTACCACTTTCTGCCCTCGTCGTAAACGTCACCGTCACCGTCGCCTTATCTGTTGCCGCATAATCATCCTTGATGCAAGAAGCCAGAAGCAGAGCCAGCAACAATAGGCAGACCGATGCCAAACTACCATATTTCAGTTTTTTATTCTTCATATCTCTAAGTCCTCCTTTTCTTGCGTTATTGCCATCCCGGTTCAATATCTTCCACGTACCAGCTTGGCAGTTTAATGATTACTTCTGTTGGATTAAAGTTTATCTCGATAGGCAAATAGGCCTCCTGCTTGGTCACATCGATATACTCCTCATTTCGCTTAATAAAGTTGTATATGCTACCACGAATCAGTTCTTTACCATCTGCATCGGTCAGCACCAATTCATGTTCGCAACAACTTGCATCCAGTTGTCCATCGTGGTCCATGCGGAACAAGGCAAAGTCATCCGTACGATAACAACCACGTTCTTCGTCGTATATCAGTTCCGGATAGCAGGTACCCTTTTCGTCCAAATTAATTTCGTTGTTAAAAGAAGTCTGTGCATTGGAGTTTTCAATGCGCACACTGATAGGCAGCTCACCACGCGTTTGCGGAGCAGGCAAACCGGTAATCTCGATGTCCACATCCACGTGCGAGCTATAAAGCGTCACCGTGTCGCGATACATCACAAAATTCCCTTCGGGCATTACAAATTCCTGTTGCCCCAAGTAGTTGTCATCATGGTTGGTCACAGGGTCAGGTATCCCCCAATTCGGGTCCTGAATATAAATGTCATCAAAACTCGTTGCCGAAGTCAGGTTTACTACCTGCGTATGGTCATACGCATTACCCACAGCCACTACTTTGTAGCGCTTACCGGGTTTCAACTTGAAAGAAGGTACGGCTGAAAAGCTACTCAATTGGTCCTGGTTGTATGTACCCACTCCAAGTATATGCCCGCCTTCATCAAACACGTACAAGTCGACCTTGTCCATGTATTTGTAGAGCACATCCTTGTCTCCGTCTGCCAGATATTGGAAATAGATGGTCACATTGTTGCAATCATCCAAATCATCTTTGATACAACCGGTCACCAGGACAGGAACCAGCAGCATTATCCATACTATGTTCTTCCAATGTTTCATTGTTGTCTCGTTATTGTTCCATCCTTCACTACGATAATGGAAGGAATTTATATTTTATTCCTCTGTATTACACTGCCACAGGAAGCAGTTTATATACGTAAAAATTAACCGAGCAACCTAAACCGTAGTAACATTCAAATTACCCGGTTAATTTTCATTTATTTTACTTTAAAAAAGCGACAAATTATTCTTTCCAAATTGCATCAATGGTTTCAACTGTCCAATTAGCTTCAGTCACAACTACTGTTACACCATATAAAGTATTACCACCTTCATCACCAATAATATTTTTATCATCCAAAATAGCATTAGTAATACGATAAACTTTTCCACGTTGCAAAACAATTCCTTCACTATCTGCATCACCACCACTAGCCACATATTTTGTAATCATTGCATAACGAGGTTCACTCTTAGGCTCAGCACCTGTAGCTTCTTTTGCATGGCTAAAATATATCTTCAAAACAGGATTGTTTTCAAGTGTAAAACCGGGATAGAAATTAAAGCCATAAACCTTGCCATCAGAAGGCCATACAGCGCCATCCGCCATAAAATCAGTAGGAGTAACTGAATATGCCAAGATTGCATCTGCTCCAGTACCTTTTGCGTCACCTGTAAATTTATAATCTCCAAATGTGCTATTTTCAACAGCTTGAATATGGTCTAGATATATACCACTGATTGTCAACTCACTATACTCACATTTTTCGGGATCTTGATGTGTTTTATGAGCAATACCAGAAACCTCCAAACGAGCTACCGGAATCTCCATTGTCACGTTAGCAGTATACATTTGATAGTTCTTATTCGCATCTTCCGGATTATTTCCCTCATTTTTAACGGCGTCCGTATCAGCAACAGGTTTTTCCGTGTTGCTTGTCAATGTAGGTACAGCTTCACCATAAGCTGCAATACTGGCAGGCACAACCTGATAATCCAAAATTGATTTTTCTGAATAATTACCATCCGTAGGTGCCCCATTCATGTAAACTCTTACCTTCGTAGGATTTTGTACGTTCCAAAACTTAACCGTAGTAGCGCCATTAGCAATTTCTTCTTGCGTCAAAGTATGCATAGTACCTCCTACTGTTGCATCCAATGCGATTGTAATGTCACCCACAACCTTTATAGGACCATTTCCACTGCCATCAGGTAATTCAGTAGGCATAGCCTTTGTTAAACTCTCAGGAGTAACAATTTTTACGGTTACAACTCCATTACCTTCCGGCAACTGATTACCCAGCTCTTCCTCATTACTACATGCCGCGAAAGCCAAACCAGCCAATCCCAGCATAAAAAATCTGTTCAATTTCATACTTGTTTTAATTTAGTTAAACTTAAAGTTGATTTTATCTCTCATTATTTTTTCAAGGGTTATTTCAACAAATCTTCTGCTTCCTGCAACATCTTCAGGTTATCGGCCGCACCGGCATATCCAGCCTGCTGTGCACGCTCAAAAGCCTTACGCGCTTCGCCCTGTTGTCCGTTCTTAAAGTAGGCCACACCCAACAGATTTATCAACGAAGGTTCCTGCACATCCTTCAACAGACCGATGGCCTCTGCATAATGTCCCGTTTCAATTTCAGCCAAGGCAGCGTTATTGCGTGCCGTCACATTGTCAGGATAGGTACGCACAGCCACCTGCAGGGCAGCACGATACTCATCGCTGTTACGCCCATAGCTATCGGCCACTTTCTGAATCTCGGCCACGCTCAACAAGTCAGGACGAGAGTTCAGCAGCCTGCGTGCTTCCTCCAGTTCGAAGTGGCGCACATTATATTCTATGCGATACTCATTGCGACGCAACGGGCCATACATTTCATTCAGCACACGCTGGTAGATGGTAGGCGGCACCAAAGCCTTGATTTTTTCTTCACAAACATCCTGGTCACCCTGACACTCGTCTATAATCCTCAGCACTTCGTCCTGCTTCAGCAAGCGCGGATGCTTCAGCACCTCTTCACGAAGTCCGACCCAGTCTTCACCCTTCCAGTCAACATGCCACAACGACTTGTCCAGCTCGGGATTCTGCTTCTGCACATATTCCACAAATTTCTGCGCACGACGCTTTGACAGTTCCATATTGTAGGCCACTGTAGCCTCAGGCGAAGCATAACCGGTGACATAAATACCCGTTATTGTCAAATCAACATTTTCCTTCACCGCATCGATGGAAGCTTGCACCTTGTCCAGTTCATTGCGGTTATCCTTATAGCCCGGCAATACGTTATGGCTATCCTGCCTGTACTGCAAGCGCGCCGTACGTACCTCTGAACGTCGCTTCACCACTTCCTCCTTGGGCTGTGCCACCGGCTGCATCAGGTATTGTGGTTCTTCGTAAGGCAATATCTCGCCCGTTGCCAGCAATTCATCACCCTCGCTGCAGGCCGCACATCCCGTAACGTATCCACGCAAATCCAGACGTCCGTCCACCATCCAGCGACTGAAGGGCACTTCCGTCTGATAGTGCACAGTCTGCGCCTTTCCGTTCTTCCGTCGCAAGCTCACCTGAGCTTCTTCCACCGGTTCCCCCAGGCTCTGCTGGCGTGCCATCACCTTGTCTCTCACCCGACCGTTCACCACAATAGCCTCGAGCAGCAGTTCCTGCGAACCGTCGGCCGACACCAGTGTAGGCACCAGTCGCAATGAATGTTGGTTTTTCATATCCAACCCGTCCATTACCACATCCATTTCCACCTTCACACTGCGTCCAACCTTTTCCACACTGCGGTTTTCCACTTTCACATTGTCCAGGTAATAAGTCTGCGCAAAAGTTCCGGGACCAACCATCAGCAGCCATGCTATCAGTATTCTTGTCTTTTTCATATCACTCCTCCTTATTTAATTACGTATATCAGAGATACGGCAGCCTTCGTCACTCCCAAATAATTCTTCTTGCCGTCGCCCTTCCATTCTCCGCAGTGAGGGCAGTCGTAGCGATCATAGCTGGCACGCACATAACCCAATCCAAGCGCAGCCTCTATGCTCCACCGTTTGCCCAGCAGCCATTGGTAACCATACACCAGGCCACCACCGACATACCAGCCTTCATATCGATGCGTCTTCAGCCCCTCATAGATACCAAAAGGCAAATCAATGCCGCCTACATTGTACTGACCTCCCAGCAGGTGTGCTCCCAGGAAATGCCCGTTGAAACGTTCGCAAAACCAGTATCGCGCTTCAGGCTGTGCCATCCAGTGTTTCCACTTCTTGTTTTCATTGAATGTCCAGCCATTATAGTTGCCAGACAAATCCAGTGTCCACTTTGGAGACAACCCCACTTCTACGCCAAGATTCACAGTAGCCGTTGCATCGTATAGCAAATTGGTTTTAACGGCCAAGTCTTGGGCTGATAAAGAGATGCTGACGAGCAGCATTAAGAGAATCAGACTTCGTTTCATGATTTTCACTTATTTATAGCATGACTTTTACCTATAATATTTCCCTGTCTTCCACCCCTGTTACTTTGTAGGTAACGGATTTATAGGAGTATTTTCTGCAAATATACGGAAA
>ENA-UONS01000603-UONS01000603.1-human-gut-metagenome-genome-assembly--contig:-CS19-NODE-603-length-39739-cov-6.530365_pt1 | contig 39739 bp, 39 predicted proteins | sample MGYA00242458_ERZ724005 | MGnify/ENA metagenome assembly ERZ724005
CTAAAGTCAATAGTAAAAAACTGTACTGCGCTACACTTCTTGCATACCGCAACAAGAAGGATTTCTATGCAAATTTTGATTGAACGGCTTCGTGCCTTACGTGAGGATAACGACCTGATTCAGCAGCAGATTGCGCAGATTCTCGGCACATCGCAAACTATGTACGCCAGATATGAGCGCGGTGCAAATGAATTTCCGCTGCGCCACTTAGTCGTATTATGCGATTTTTACAATGTGCCTTCTGACTACTTTCTCGGATTAAAGCCTGATCGCTCGCGCAGGTTTGGCGCCGCAAAATACAAACCATAAATAAAGTTCCCGCCGCAAGCAGCTCATAAGGACTCCTGCGGCGGGATTTTTCGCTCCCGGATTATTGTTTATAATTTTTCAGCACCGCCTCGGCGCAGCGCATTCCGTCTACCGCGGCGGAGGATATCCCGCCCGCGTAGCCCGCGCCCTCGCCGCAGGGGTATAGTCCCTCTATCGCCGAGGACAGTGTTTCCCCGCGGAGTATGCGCACCGGCGAGGACGAGCGCGTCTCCGGCGCGGTCAGCACCGCATCCGGCGCGTCGAACCCGTGAAGCTTCTTCCCAAGCTCCGGTATCGCCTTTTCCAGCACCGACGTTATCCGTTCCGGAAGCACGTCGTGCAGCTCACACCAGGCCACGCCCGGGCGGTAGCTGGGCTTCACCTCGCCTGCGCCTGTGCTCGCGCGGTGCGCGAGGAAATCCCCCGCAAGCTGCGCCGGTGCGCAGTAGCTGCCGCTGACGGCGTAGGCCGCGCGCTCGATCTCGCGCTGCCAGTACATTCCGCCGAGCGTGCTCTTGTCCGGAAAATCCTCGGTGTGCAGCGTGACGAGCAGGGCGGAATTTGCGTTCTCGCCGTCGCGCCGCGAATAGCTCATGCCGTTGGTGACAACGCCGCCCGTCTCGGACGCCGCGGCGAACACCTCGCCGCCGGGGCACATGCAGAAGGTATAGGCGCTTGTGCCGTCGGGCAGGTGGACGTTCAGCGAATAGTCCGCCGCAGGCAGATCGCCGCGCTCGCGCCCGTACTGCGCAAGGTCGATGTTTTTTTGCAGGTGCTCTATGCGTACACCCATGGAAAACGGCTTCGGCTGCATCGGCACGCCCTGCGCGTTCAGGTCCTCAAAGGTGTCGCGCGCCGAATGGCCGATGGCAAGTATCAGCCGCTCGCAGGGCAGGGTATACTCATTCTCCGCGCAATGGACGACCGCGCCGGTGAGCCGCCCGCACGCGAAGTTCAGCCGCTCCAGCCGGTGCCCGAAGCGCACCTCTCCGCCGAGGGCGATGACCTCGCGGCGGATGTTCTGCACGACGTCTATCAGAATATCCGTGCCGATATGAGGCTTCGCGTCGTAGATGACGCTCTCCGGCGCGCCGTGCGCGGCAAACTCGCGCAGCATCCAGCCCATTCGCCGATCCTTCGTGCCGGTGTTGAGCTTTCCGTCAGAAAAGGTTCCCGCGCCGCCCTCGCCGAACTGCACGTTGCTCTCCGGCTGCAGCTCCCCGCCCGCGCGCAGCGCGTCCACCGCTTTCTTGCGGCTGACCGCGTCCATGCCGCGCTCAAGCACGATCGGCCGCGCTCCGGCCTTTGCCAGCACAAGCGCCGCAAACATGCCCGCGGGGCCGAAGCCGACGATGACCGGCCGCTTCTCCGGCGCGGCGACATGCGGGATATCATACACCGGCTCCGCATATTCGCTCACGTCTGCGCTCTTTGCGTGGGCGATCGCTTTCTGCTCATCACCATGAAGCGCCGCCGCCACGGCACAGACATAGTGAATGTCGCTCTTCTTCCGCGCGTCAAGCGAACGCTTCACGAGCTTCAGCTCTTTTATTTCCCGCTCCGGAATACGTAGCTTTTTTGCGGCCGGACCGCGCAGCGCATCAAGCGGCTGCTCCGGTGCGAGCCGCAGATTTCTCACAAGTATCATTTGCCAAGTCTCCCCGCGAGCCGTCCGCTCGCCCAAGCCCATTGCAGATTGTATCCGCCGCAGTCCCCGTCAACGTCCAGCAGCTCGCCGCACACAAACAGCCGCGGCATAAACCAGCTCTCCAGCGTCTCCGGATCAAAGCCGCCGGTTTTGATGCCGCCGGCCGTCACCTGCGCGCAGTCAAAGCCCTCCGTGCCGAGCAGTGCCAGCCGGAAATTCCGACAGGCGTCGGCGACGCGCTCCAGCTCCTCATCCTCAAGCAGACGCAGCGGAGCCTGCGCGCCGATACCGGCGTATTTTATCATCATCCGTCCAAGACGGTTATGCAGCATTCCGGTCAGAAGCTCCTCCGCGGGCAGGTCGGGGAGCGCCGCGCGCCGCGCGCGCAGCAGCTCCAGCACTCGCTCCCTCGGGTAGTCCCGCAGGAAATCGATGCTCAGCGTCAGCTTCCCGTCCTCGGAAGCGGCGCGGCGCGAAATATCAAACGCCGCGGGGCCGGACACGCCGGTCTCGGTGAATTGCAGCTCGCCGCGCCCCTCGCAGAGCGTCTCTTCTCCGCGCTGGAGACTGATGCGGCAGTCCGCCCGAACGCCCTTCAGCGCGCGGGGATACTCCGGTGCGGTCAGCAGCTGCACCAGCGACGGGCGCAGCGCGGTGGCCTTGTGGCCGAGCGGCTTCAGAAGCTCGTACCCGTCCCGTACGCCGCCAAGCTTGCTGCCCGCAGCGCCGCCGCAGGCGACTATCAGCCAGTCCGCGTGCAGCGAGCCGCCATCGTATTTTATCTCATATCCGCCGTCCGCGCGCAGAATTTCGCGCGCAACAACGCCGGTGCGCAGCTCCACTCCGGCGCTGTCCAGCGCGAAGCGCAGCACGTCCACAACGGAGTTTGCGGAGTTTGACAGCGGATAGACCCGCCCGCCGTACTCCTCCGTCATCAGCAGACCCAGCGAGGCGAAATAATCCATCGCGGCCCGCGGCGGGAATTTTTCCAGCGCGGGGCGGACAAAATCCGCGTTCTCACCATGATAATTCTCCGCCGCGGCTCCGGTGTTCGTCAGGTTGCAGCGGCCGTTTCCAGTCGCGAGCAGCTTTCGCCCGACGCGCTGCTGCCGCTCCAGCAGCACCACGCGTCTGCTCCCGTCCTCCGCCGCGGTCAGCGCCGCCATCATGCCCGACGCCCCGCCGCCTATAATAACAACTGTCTCCATAGTTAACCCCTGTACAAAATGTCGTGTGCGACCGGCTCATAGAACATGCCGCTGACCTCCGCCACATCGCGGCTGAGCGAGAGTATCCACATCATTTTCGCAAGCGCGGCCTCGGTGGTCATGTCGTAGGCTTCGAGGACGTTCGGATTATCCTTGAGCCGGTGGCCGACGCTGTACACCGAGAGGTCGGAGCCCTCGTTCTGCACCTGCGTGGTGACGACGATAAACTTCCCCACGCCGGTGTACTTCCTGATGACCTCGAACAGCTTATCGTCGCTGTACGACGGCAGGCCGCCGACGCCGAAGCACTCCATGATCAGCGCGTCCTTGCGCGAGAGCATGAAGTCCAGCAGTTCGAAGTCCGTGCCGGGTATCATCTTTATCAGGCCGATATTCGGGTCGAGCGCGTCATAGAATTTCGGCTCCGGCAGGCTGCTGGGGCTTATATAGCTGATGAGCCGGTGATCCTGTAGTGTGGCGAGGTACGGATAATTTATGCTGGAAAAGGCCGCATAGCTCTTTGAGCAGGTCTTGCGGGCACGGGTGCCGAGGATTACGCGGCCGTTGAAGACAATGTTTACGCCGGAGAGTTTCTCTGAGCAGGCGCAGACGAAGGCGTCCATAAGATTGAGCTTCGAGTCTGTCGAGTCGTAATTGATGGGCTTCTGCGAGCCGGTCAGGATTATCGGCTTTCCCGAGCCCTGCACCAGATACGAGAGCGCCGCGGCAGTATAGGCCATGGTGTCCGTGCCGTGGCTGATGACGAAGCCGTCATACCGTGCATAATTCTCCCGCAGTGCCGCCGCGATCCGCGTCCAGTGCGCCGGGGTGACGTTCGTGCTGTCGATGCTGAACAGGGACAGGCAGTCCACGCGGCACAGGCCGGATATCGCCGGAACATACCGCAGCAGCTGCTCCGGAGTCAGCTCCGGTGTCAACCCGTCGTCAGTCATCTCGGAGGCAATCGTTCCCCCAGTGCCTATCATAAGAATATTTTTCATACGCACCTCCGCAAAAGCGTCCGTTTCTATACCTTTTATTATATCAAGCGCGCGGGGCATATGCAATAAATTCGTGCGCCGCGCCGCAAGTTCAAGGTTTGAACAATTATTATCGTTGAATTATTAAGAAAACCAAGGTATAATACCCTCAGCTAGTAATGGAACGGGAGTCTGACATGGGCAGCGCGAAATTTACATTCAAAAGATACGAAAAAAAATATCTGCTGTCCCGCGAGAAATACGAGGCGCTGCGGCAGCTCCTCGATCCGCACATCGTACCGGACGAGTACTTTGAGAGCACGGTATGCAGCATATACTACGACAGCGACGACTACCACCTGATCCGCTATTCCATAGAGCGCCCCGTCTACAAGGAAAAGCTCCGCCTGCGAAGCTACAATGTTCCCGCCGGCGGCGACTCCGTGTTCGTGGAGCTGAAGAAGAAATACAAGGGTGTCGTGTACAAGCGCCGCATCCGTATGCGCGCGGACGAAGCGCCGGACTATCTCAACGGGAGCATCCCCGCGCCGAAGCCCAGCCAGATGTCGCGCGAGATAGACTGGTTCCTTCGCCAGAACAAGCCCAAGCCGAAGGTGTTCATCGCGTGCGACCGGCAGGCCTATGTCGCGTCGGACGATCCCGATCTGCGCATAACCTTTGACCACAACATGCGCTGGCGCGAGACGGAGCTGGATCTCCGCGCGGGCAGCCACGGCGAGCCACTGGTCGCGGACGGTATGGTGCTGCTGGAGATCAAAGCGCCCGGAGCCGTGCCGCTGTGGCTGGCGCACATTCTCGGCGAGCTGGACGTTTTCCCGACCGGATTTTCAAAATACGGCGTCTGCTACAGAGACAATATCCTTGAGAAATACATAAACGGAGTGATAACCTGTGTTTAACAGCCTGATTTCCCCTGCAATAACGCTTTTCTCTTTCCTCGCCTGCATGGCGACGGCAATAGTCCTCGGCGTACTCACGGCGCTGGTCTTTTCCTTCCGCAGCCGCCACAGCAGTTCGTTCACGCTGGCGCTGGCGCTGCTGCCCGCCGCGGTCACGATGGTCATCATAATGGTCAACGGCAACGTCGGCGCGGGACTCGCGGTGGCAGGCACCTTCGCCCTCGTGCGCTTCCGCAGCGCGCAGGGAACGGCAAGGGAGATCGTCGGGCTGTTCCTCTCGATGTCGATTGGCCTTGTCTGCGGCATGGGCTATATATATGTTGCCATGCTGTATTTCGTGATAATGGCAGCGTTCGTGCTGCTGCTGACGCTCGTGAAATTCGGCGAGCGCAACTCCGGCAGCCGCATGCTCAAGATAACCATCCCCGAAACGCTCGATTACGACGGCCTGTTTGACGATCTGTTCGACAAGTACACTAGCTACCACGAGCTGGTGCGCGTCAGGACCACGAACATGGGGACGCTCTACGAGCTGAGCTACCTTATAAATCTCAAGTCCGACAGCGGCACCAAGGCCTTCATGGACGACCTGCGCTGCCGCAACGGCAACCTCAACATCATCTGCGGCCGCGAGACCGATAAGGACTCCATATAAACCGGCGATCATTTTGCGGCGAGTCCGCACGGAGGATTAACACGCAATGAAAAACAGCAAATTATATCTCGCGCTCCTGCTTGTCACGATATTCTGCGCCGCGCTGCTCTGCGGCTGCGGCAACGGCAGCGGTGCCGCCGTGCCTGAGGACACGGCCACGAAAATAGAGCTCACCGGCGACGGCGCAACCTTCACGGGCGGCGGCGTGGCGGTAAACGGCAGCGTCGTGACCATTTCCGCCGCTGGGGAATATTCCGTCAGCGGTACGCTCGACAACGGGCAGATAGTCATCAACACCGGCGACGAGGCGATGAAAGTGACTCTCACGCTCAATAACGCCAGCATCACCTGCCTTGACGCACCGGCCATCATGGTCGAAAAGGCCGACAAACTCAAGCTTGTCCTTGCGGACGGCAGTGAGAACACCGTCACCTCCGGCGTTGAGGGTACTGCCCCGGCGGCGGACGCTTCCGGTGCGGCCATCTTCTCCAAGGACGACCTTGACATTGAGGGCAGCGGCAAGCTGACCGTCAACGGCTATATAAACAACGGCATCGCCAGCAAAAACGACCTGAAGGTTCAGGGCGGCTATGTCACCGTGAACGCAGTCAACAACGGCCTGCGCGGCGCGGACTCCGTCCAGATCGAGGCGGGTACGCTCGTTATTTCCGCTGAGAACGACGGCATCAAATCCGCAACCACCGATAAGGACGGCAAGGGCTTTATCACCGTCAGCGGCGGCGACGTGACCGTTTCGGCCTCCGGCGACGGCATCGACGCGGCCACCACGCTGGACATCACGGGCGGCACGCTCCGCGTCGATACGCTCGGCGACGGCGTGGACGCGAGCAGCAAGGCGCTGAAGGCCGAGACGAGCATCAGCATTTCCGGCGGCGAGCTGGAGCTGAACAGCATTGACGCCGCGGTCAGATGCGTGGCCGACGTGAACATCTCCGGCGGCAGCATCAATATCAGCTCTGCGGCCGACGGTATTCAGGCCGGCAAAAATATAAACGGCTTCCCCAGCGAGACCGGAACCGCGACGATATCCGGCGGCAGCCTGTTCATAAGCTCCGCCAAGCGTGCCATTGACGCAAAGGATTCCCTCAGCATCACGGGCGGCACGGTGTTCGCGCTTAGCGGGTCGAAAAACGCGCTGGAAGCCGAAGCGGACGGCCAGCCCTATGTCTCGTACAAGTTCAGCGGCAGCGCCGGAAACGACGTGCAGTTCGGCGAGCTCGCCACGGTCACTGCGAAGTATGATTTCACCTCGATCCTCTTCTCCTCTTCGGAGCTTGTGAGCGGAGCCGAGTACACCGTCACCTGCGGCCAGCGCAGCGAAACCGTCACCGCGTGACGAACATTTTCAGCAAATAAAACATGGCGGCAATCGCCTCCACATATGCAATACCCCACCGGAGCTTTCGCAAGTCCGGTGGGGTTATTTATCATTCTTTATTTTCCGTCTCGTCAGGCGCTTCGCAGGCCGCATCTCCTTCGACCTTTCTGCGAAGCTCGTTGAGTTCGCGGCGCAGCGCCGCAAGCTCCGTGCTCACAGGGTCGGACACGCTGACCTGATCGACATCGCCCACGTAGTTGACCTTCTTACCCGCGATCCTCACGACCTTGGCCGGTACGCCGACCGCCGTGCTGTCCGGCGGTATCTCGCTGAGCACCACGGAGTTCGACGCGATGCGGCTGTTATCCCCGACGGTGAACGGCCCCAGCACCTTCGCGCCCGCGCCGATCAGGACGTTGTTCCCGATGGTCGGATGGCGCTTGCCGACATCCTTGCCCGTGCCGCCGAGCGTCACGCCGTGATATATCAGGCAGTCGTCGCCGATCTCGGCGGTCTCGCCGATCACGATGCCCATGCCGTGGTCGATGACCAGCCGCTTGCCGATCTTCGCGCCGGGGTGAATCTCTATGCCCGTACGGTGACGGCTGCACTGCGAGATGAATCTGGCCAGGAACTTCAGGTTGTGCTCATAACACCAGTGCGCCTTGCGGTGGCTGCGCACGGCCTTCAGGCCGGGGTACAGAAAATATATTTCCAGCGAGCTGCGCGCCGCCGGATCGCGCGCCTTATAGGCTTCAATTGTTTCTTTTAAATCTTTAAACATACTTCTCCCTCGTTTACATTGATTGATGCGCCGTAACATTTTATGCGGGAGCCGGTACATCGCTCGATCCAAGGGAGGCTTCGATATGCCATTGTTTGTCTCTCCAAATTCTTTAATCCCTATCTTTTATATAGGAATATTATATACTACATCCGCGGCGCTGTCAACCGCGCGGGCACTTCGGGACGGCGACGACCGGCGCGTCAAGCTTCTCCGGCTCAATAACGTTACCGTCGAGCATGACGACATTGTCCATCAGCCGCAGGAAGTCCCCGACCGGCGCAATGACGTCATATCCGAAGCCGTCTCCGCGGTAGTGCATCGGCACCGTCACCGCGGGCGCGATTTTTTTCGCAAGCTCCGCCGCCTGCCGCGCGTCGATGGTGTAAAACCCGCCGACCGGGATCATCAGCACGTCCACGCGGCCAAGCGCCGCAAGCTGCTCCGGACTGAGCATGTGCCCAAGGTCGCCCATATGCAGCATGCGCAGGCCGTCCGCCTCCACAAGCGTCATCGTGTTTTTGCCGCGCTTCGCGCCTTTCACGTCGTCGTGCCAGCAGTCGAAGCGCCGTATCTCAAAATCGGGCTTCCGCCCGCTCAGCTCCACGCCTTCGGGATAAAAGTGATCCGCGTGCTCATGGCTGCATATCACGGCGTCCGCCCTCAGCGTCGGCAGAACCAGCCCCGGAACGCTGCCGGGCGCATACGGGTCAAACACGACCGAGCCGCTGCGGCTCTCTAGCAGAAAGCAGGAATGTCCGCACCATATAAGTTTCATACGATCAGCCCCCTTTCGGGTAATTATACCAGAAGCGGCGGCACACTTCAACAAATTTAAGTTGACCATCATGCCGCAAAATGGTATATTTATCGCGTACGTCATTTTGGACAGCGCAAGCCGCTGTTGAGCATATAGTATGGAGGCTTACATGAAGGGAAACAAAACCATTCGTATAATACTTGGGATAGTTCTTCTGATTCTGCTCGGTATATATCTGTACCTCACCGGCAGCGCAAGGACTAACGGCAAGAAGTTTCAGGAGCTGGCCGCCGCCACGCCTACCGTGGCCCCGGCGGAGACGGTTCAGCCAGAGGAAATGCCGGAAGTCACCGAAGCGCCGGTCGAGACACCGGAACCATCTCCGGAGCCGGTCGAGAATTCCCTGCCGGACATCGATATAACGAGCTGGGAGTTCCTGCTCGCAAATCCCACGCACGATATCGGCGAATATGCGCCGCCGGTGGATTATATTGAGGGTATTGGTCTTGATTCCCGCATTATCGAGCCGATGCGCGAGTTCATCGCCGCGGCACGCGCAGAGGGGCTGAGCGTGTACCTCTCTTCCGGATACAGAACCTATGCGGATCAGAACTATCTGTACAACCGCAAGATCGGTCAGGGCTACAGCCCTGAGGACGCGGCAAAGATCGTCGCCAAGCCCGGCACCAGCGAGCACCAGACCGGTCTGGCCTGCGACATAACCGACGTTTACCGCGACCCCAAAACCATCGAAGAGTGCGAAAACACCGCTACCTATCAGTGGATGAGCCAGCATTGTCAGGAGTACGGCTTCATCGTCCGCTTCCCCGACGGCAAGTCGGACATCACCGGAATCATGTACGAGCCGTGGCACTTCCGCTATGTCGGTGTCGAGGCGGCGACATATATAATGGAAAACGGCCTCTGCTTTGAAGAATTCCTCGATCTCTACCAGCAGACACCCGCCGAAGGCTGATAAAAATGCTCTGCGTTTCAAACGAACAGTTTGGAACGCAGAGCGTTTTTTGTTATAGTATGCAGACGTAGTGACATATAGTGCATGGTTTCTTTTCCCTATTGGCAATAATCAATAGACTGGCGACACGAGCAGAAGATAAAAGAAAGAGCGCACTTTCGCTCTCTCTGTCATTCCGAGGAGCGAAGCGACGTGGGAATCCGTTCCCCTCAATGCCGCACTGAGACATACTGCCGTCCAGAAAAGGAACGGATTGCCACGACCAGTTTGCGAACTGGTCTCGCAATGACAGAGGGGGTCTGTACATTACCGTCTCTTTTCCCTATCGGCAATAATCAATAGACTGGCGACCCCTCAGTCAGCTTCGCTGACAGCGTCTCGCTGCGGCTCGGTCACGGCGCGGCTCTGACATGCTACCAGCATGTCATTCACTACCGCGCCGCCGCTTCGCTACCTAAAAGGGGCGCCAAAGTGTGCCCGGCAGTTCACTTTACCCGCGGGACGGCGCGGAAATCCTCGCCCGTGACGCGCACCGTCACGCCGCCCGCGCTGACGTCGAATATCCGCGCTTTGAAATCCTCCGCCGATTCTTCCGGAACATACGCGTGGATCGTGACCGCCGCGCCGTAATCCAGCCCCGCGACGATGCCGCCGAAGGCCGTTATCTCCTGCTTGAGCTTCTCGGCCGCGGCGTACGAGCAGTCGAGCGCCGTCTCGACCCAGCGCCGCACAACGGATATGCCCGCAGCGTCAAGCGCGTCCTTCGCGCTCTTGGTGTACGCGCGCAGAAGCCCACCCGCGCCGAGCAGAATTCCGCCGAAATACCGCGTCACGACGCAGACGACGTTGCACACACCCTCGCGCCGGAACACCTCCAGCATCGGAATGCCCGCCGTGCCCTGCGGCTCGCCATCATCGGAATAGCGCTCAGGGCCGTCCTTGATTATGTAGCACCAGCAGTTGTGCCGCGCGTCATAATATTTCTTTTTCATCTCCGCGACGAAGGCGCGCGCCTCCTCCTCGCTCTCCACGGGGCGCACATGCCCCAGAAACTCGGAGCGCTTCTCGACAAAGCTTGCCTCCCCCGGCGCGGTCGGGACGCAGTATTCAGTCATGCTCCCACTCCTCACGGGTGATCTTATAATAAAGGGTCTCGTACTCGGGCATACCGTCAAGAAGCGCCGCCCGCACAGTCATGCTAACTGCGAATTTGAAGCCGCATTTTTCAATCACGCGGCGGGACTTGTCGTTCCCGGCAAAATGAGAGCACCACACGCTCTCCGCACCGTCATTAAAGCAGCGGTCAATGAGCGCTCGAACAGCCTCGGGTATATAGCCGCAGCCCCAAAAGGGCTTGCCTATCCAGTACCCTATCTCGGGCGCGCCGTTCCCGTTCGGAGCGTCCGTTCGGAACACGCCTATGCTGCCGACCGGCTCGTCACTCGCTTTTATCGTCACCGCCCATGTGTTCTCCTCAATAAGAACTTCCCGCAGCACACGCAGGCTGTCCTCAACGCTCGTATGCACCGGCCAGCCCGCCGCGGGGCCGACCGCCGGATCGCTCGCGTACTTATATAAATTTTCCGCGTCGTCCTCGCGCCACGGACGCATCACGAGACGTTCGGTCTCGAAAACGCTCATTCCCAATCCTCCTTCGGCTCGACGTAGCCGGGGATATATTTTTTCACGCGCCCCAGCACGTCCGGCGCGACGATGGCCTCGGCGGTGATGCCGGTGTCGGTATACTCCATGCTCAGCACTGCCGCCTCGCGCTTGAGCAGATCGACGATCCCCGCGTCGGAATACGGTATCTCCAGCCTGACCTGCTTTTTGCCGCGGTCAAGCATCTCAAGCAGCTTGCTGACCAGCGCGTCCGCGCCCTCGCCGCTTCTGGCGGAGATGCAAACGATGTCGTCCCCGTGCGGCAGGATGCCGATATACGCGTCGCACTTGTTGAACACGCGCAGGCACGGAGTCTCGCTCGCGCCGAGTTGACTGATAAGTCCGTCCACAACACGCGCCTGCGCCTCCCACTCCGGATTCGAGATGTCGATAACGTGCAGCAGCACGTCGGCATAGCTCAGCTCCTCAAGCGTCGCCTTGAAGGCTTCGATGAGGTGCGTCGGCAGCTTGCGGATGAAGCCGACGGTGTCGGACAGCAGCACCTCCTGCGTCTCGTCGAGCCGCAGACGGCGAGTTGTGGTGTCCAGCGTGTCGAATAGCCTGTCGTTTGCTGGGATGTCCGAGCCGGTCAGGCAGTTCAGAAGCGTCGATTTACCGGCATTCGTGTAGCCGACGAGCGCGACGACGGGCATGTCGTTCTTCTCGCGGCGGCGGCGCTGTGTGCTTCTGACCTTGCGCACCGCGGCCAGCTCCTCCTCGAGCTTCTGTATCTTGCGGCGGATATGGCGGCGGTCGGTCTCAAGCTGAGTTTCGCCGGGGCCGCGGGTGCCGATAGGCGAGGAGCCGCCGGACGCGGTCTGGCGCACAAGATGCGTCCACATACCGGTCAGGCGCGGCAGCAGATATTTATACTGCGCCAGCTCAACCTGAAGCTGACCCTCGCGGGTCTGCGCGCGCTGGGCGAAAATATCGAGTATCAGGCCGGAGCGGTCAAGAACCTTGACGCCCAGCTCCTCGGACAGCACGCGCATCTGGGACGGGGTCAGCTCATTGTCGAACACCGCTAGGTCGCAGTCGTTCATTGCGATAAGCTCCTTCATCTCGCGCACCTTGCCGTCGCCGATGAAGCTGCGCGGATCGGGCGTCGGGCGGCTCTGCATTATTATGGCCACCGTGTCGCCGCCGGCGGTATCGACAAGCGCCGCCAGCTCCTCCATGGATATCTCGGTGGAGCGCTCGCTCTCGTCCATGCTCGCCGCCGACAGTCCCGCCAGCACCGCGCGTTCTCTTTTTATCTCAGTGTTTTCCATTTGAATTTTTCCTTTGAATATGCTTGAATATATTAGTATATCGTAGTATATCGCAAAAGCGCCGGTTTGCCAACAAAAATATCAGATCAGGCTGCGCCGGCGGCGCTTGCGGCGGGAGACTTCGCCCTTGCAGTCTACAAGTATTATGTCGCTGCCGATGCGGACTATGCTCTGCCACGGCAGCACGTAGTCATCCTCGCGGCCAAGCAGGCCGAAAAACTTCGCTCGCCCCGGCGTGACCAGTGACACGATGCGCCCCTCGGCGTCGTCAAACTCCATGTCACAGGCGTAGCCCAGCCGGAAGCCGCTGTTGACGTCGATGACCTCCTTATACCGTAGCTCGGAAAAATAGCTTATCATAAAATCACCGCCTTTGTAAAATATACGAAGGCGGTGATTTGTCCTATTAATCGAAAATTTTACCCGTTCTGCGAGGGCTGGCGCGCCTTGGGGATGGATATCGTCAGGATCAGCGAGTCGTCCGTCTCCTCGCGCTGGATACCGGCGTCGATGCCGCCCTGCTTCATCAGGTCGATACTGCGGGAGAGAGTGTTGAGGAACACGCGCACGTCCTTCAGCACGAAGGTCCGCCGCTTCTCCGGCTTCTCCTCGTCTTTCTGCTCCGCCTCCTCCGGCGCCGAGAGCAGCGCGTCTATGTACGCGTCCGTCGCGGCGACGGTCAGGCCGTTGTCAACGATATATTCCAGCGCCGCCCGCTGCGCGACGGGATTCGGCAGGCGCAGCAGCGCGCGGCCGTGCCGCTCGGTCAGGCCATTCTGGCGCAGCGATTCGAGCACGTCGCTCGGCAGCTTCAGCAGCCGCAGCTTGTTTGCGACAGCCGACTGCGATTTGCCGATGCGCCGCGCGGCCTCCTCCTGACTCATGCCGAACATGCGGATGAGCTGGCTTATGCCCAGCGCCTCCTCGATGAAGTCCAGGTCGCGCCGCTGCAAGTTCTCGACCAGCGCGATGAGGCTCGCGTCCTCCATGTTCACGTCGATGAGGATGCACGGGACTTCCTCCAGCCCCGCAAGCTTCGCCGCGCGCAGGCGGCGCTCCCCCGCCACGAGCTCATATTTGCCGCAGCGCAGACGTACGGTGAGCGGGTTTAATATGCCGTAGCTCTTTATGCTGCCCGACAGCTCCTCCAGCGATTCGTCGTCAAAGCGTTTGCGCGGCTGGACGGGGTTCGGTGTGAGCTCGTCCGTCCGCAGATATACTATGCCGCCGCGCCTGAGCGCGGTCTGGCTTTTCAATGCCTGCATCACAAAACCTCCTTATATTGCGGCTTCATGCTGCAAGCATACACTGTATATTGGGTGAAACTGGGCGAAATCGGAGTTCTTAATTCTTTTTAATCTCTTCCCAGTAGCGCCGCGCGGCCTGCTCGGTCTTGTTGTCGCCGTACTCATAGTAGCGCGCATTTTTCAGCTCGTCCGGCAGATACTGCTGTCTGACCCAATGGCCGGGGAAATTGTGCGGATACTTGTAGCCCTGCTCGCGCTCGAAGCCCGCGCCGTCGGCGTGGACATTCTGAAGCTCGCGCGGGATGCTACCGGTACGTCCGGCGCGGACATCGGCCATGGCGCGGTCGATGGCGGCGCAGGCAGTGTTCGACTTCGGCGCGGTTGCAAGCAGAAGGCAGGCTTCGGCAAGCGGGAGCTTGGCCTCAGGCAGGCCGAGCTGGAGCGCGGAATCAACGCAGGCCTTGACTATCGGCACCGCCTGCGGGTATGCAAGGCCGACATCCTCGCTCGCGGAGCACAGGATGCGCCTGCAAGCGCCTATCAGATCGCCGACCTCAAGGAGTCTCGCCAGATAGTGCATCGCCGCGTCCGGATCGGAGCCGCGCAGCGACTTCATCAGCGCGGAGAGGATGTCGTAGTGGTCGTCCCCGTCGCGGTCATAGCGCATGGCACTGCGCTGGGTGATGGCCTTCGCATCCTCCAGCGTGATGACGCCGCCATCCCCCGCCGCTGAAAACAGCAGCTCCACCGAGTTCATCGCCTTGCGCACGTCGCCGCCGCAGGAGGCGGAGATATGCCGCACGACGCCGTCGGCAAGCGTAAGCGGCGTGCCGCGGCGCGCGTTCATAATGTCCACGGCGCGCAGGACTGCGCCCTCAACGTCGCGCGCGTTGACGGGCTTGAACTCAAACACCGTCGAACGGCTCAGAATCGCGTTGAACACGCAGAAATACGGGTTCTCGGTCGTTGAGGCGATGAGCGTAATGCGCCCGTCCTCGATGAATTCCAGCAGCGACTGCTGCTGCTTTTTGTTGAAATACTGGATCTCGTCGAGATACAGCAGCACCCCGCCGGGGGTAAGCATGGTGTCCAGCTCCGCGATAATCTGCTTGATGTCGGCGATACCGGCGGTCGTCGCGTTGAGCTTGCGCAGGCTCCGGTTAGTGCGCTGGGCGATGATGCGCGCGACGGTGGTTTTCCCCGTGCCGGAGGGGCCGTAGAATATCATGTTTGGTATCTGCCCGCTCTCGACGATACGCCGCAGCATACCGTCGGAACCAAGTATATGCTTCTGCCCGACAACGTCGTCAAGGCTATTCGGGCGTATCTCGTCTGCCAATGGTTTATACATGAGCGCTGACCTCTGTGAATCAAAATGTGATAACATTATAGCCTTTTCCCCGGCCTTTCGTCAATGGCGTACAGCCCGAAAGAAACATCGCACCCCATCTGCGGGACACAGATCCCGCGGATGGGGTGCGTTTTTCATTTCTTTTCTATCAAGGCCAGCTTCTGCTGTCGGGTGAGCTGCTTTATCTGCCACTCGCGGCTCATCGCCGCTTCCTTCGTCTCGTACTCTTCGCAGTACGCCAGCTCCACAGGCAGATGCGACCGGGTATATTTCGCGCCGCGGCCGCTCCGGTGCGCCTCAAGGCGGGCGTCCAGATCGTTCGTCCAGCCAGTGTAGAGGCTGCCGTCCCCGCAGCGCAGGATATACACATAGTTCATCGCTGCACCTGACGGATGTTTTTCTCGAATTTTGAGCGCGGCCCCATGACCTCATGCCCGCAGCCGCAGCAGCGCAGGCGGAAATCCGCCCCCGTGCGCAGCACCTCCCACTGCTTGCTGCCGCAGGGGTGCTCCTTTTTCATGGTGAGAATATCGCCGACCTGAATGTCCATTATTCTTCGGCCTTCTCCGCTTTTGCGGGGTGCAGCTTCTTCTGAAGCCAATCCTTGCCGTCAACATAGCGGGAGACGATGAAGGAGACGACGTAGTCGCCGGCAGCGTTGACCATCGTTGCGGGGGGATCGACCAGGTTGCCCAGCGCGAGAGCGACGGTGTAGGCCACGGCCAGATTATCGGGGAAGAATATTGTGCAGAGCACCAGCTCGCCGGTACCGCCGCCGCCCGGAACGCCGGACATCGCAACGGACGAGAACACCGCGACGATTATCGCGAGTATCGCTTCCTTGGTGCCGAAGTCCATGCCGAACATGCCGAACAGGAATGCGACCTTGATTATCGCGCTCATTGCAGAGCCGTCCATGTGCATCGTCGCGCCGAGGGGCAGGACTATTTCGCTGACGTCCTTAGAGATGCCGGTGTCCTCGGCGACCTCCATGTTGGTCGGGATGGTCGCAACGGAGGAGCAGGTGCCGAAGGAGACGGCCGCGGGCTTGAGCAGGTGCTGGAACATGACCTTTGCAGCGCCCTTGCCGCCGCCGAAGCGGGCGTATATCGGCGAGGATATGAGCATATACGCAAAGCACATCACGTAATAGATTATCAGGGTGCGTCCGTAGTCGCCGATGAGTTTGGGGCCGTAGTAGGCGACGAGGTAGGCAAAGAAGCCGAAGAAGCCGATGGGCGCGTAGTAGGTGATGAGCTTGATGACCTTCATCAGGCAATTGGTGAGGTCTGCAAGGATCTTCGCGGTAAGGGTCTCCTTGCCGCCGGCCATCTGCACACCGAAGCCGAAGATTATCGCCGCGATTATCAGCGGAAGTATCGCCTTGCGGCTCCACAGCTCCGCGAAGTCGGGCTTGGTGAAGAAGTTGATTATCATGTCGGCCACGCCGAGGGTCACACCGACCTCGCCCTGAACGACGGGGTAGTCGCCCTTGACCAGCGGGATGCAGCGGCAGAGTATGTACATGAGCACTGCGGCGATGGCTGCCGTGACCATGAAGGTCGCAACCGTCACGCAGAGCACCTTACCGGCACGTTTGACATTGCCCATGTTCGCAATGGCGGAGGCGATGGAGCAGAACACCATCGGCACCACGACGCAGAACATCATGTTTATGAACACGGTACCGAGCGGCTCAAGGCAGGTGGCACCCGGCCAGATAGCGCCGACAATGCAGCCCGCGATGATGCCGGTGAGCATCGAGAGTATGAACCAATAGTCTTTTATGAAGCGTCTGGATCTGGACATGATAGGTTCTCCTTTTTAAACGAGATTATGCTATTATTATATTGCGAAATTCTGCAATGTAAATTGTTCAGATTGCTTGAAACATTGCAAAAAATGCTGTATACTCAACCTAGACTGACTGCCGGAGGCGAAGCATGGCAAAAAACACCGCTTTTGCGCGCGAGGGATATCTGCGCGAGAACTATCATTATTTCCACCTGCGCGACACTGCGGGGCAGGAGCGCGACTTTCACTTCCATGAGTTCGACAAGATCGTGCTGCTGCTGTCCGGACGTGTGGACTATTTCGTTGAGAGCGAGGTGTACGCGCTGGAGCCGTGGTCGCTGCTGCTGGTGAAGCACCACACGATACACAAGGCGCTGATCGACAAGAGTGAGCCGTACGACCGCGTGATAATTTATCTCGACCGGAAGTATTTCGAGCGCATCTTCCCCGACATGGGCATCATGGACAGCTTCGACGCCGCCGACCGGCTGGGGCGGCATCTGCTGACACCGACCGAGGCTGAGCGTGAGGAGCTGAAACGCTGCCTGCGCGACTATGAGCAGTGCGAGGCGGACAACGGTGCGGGCGCGCAGGCGCTGCGCGATACGCTGATAATGCAGCTGCTCATCCGCATCCGCCGCATGGCCGACAATGGCGACGCCGCCGTGCAGTCCGAAGCGCACTACGACCCGAAGATTGCGCAGGTCATGTCGTACATCAATGAAAATTTATGCGGAGAGCTGAGCGTTGATGTGCTGGCCGAGCGCGTTTTTCTGAGCAAGTACCACTTTATGCGGCTTTTTAAGGCGCAGACCGGCGTGACCGTGCATGCGTACGTGCGGCAGAAGCGGCTGGTGAACGCGGCGCGGCTCATCCGCGAGGGCACGCCCGCAGCCAAGGCGGCAGCCGACAGCGGATTCACGGACTATTCCGCGTTCCACCGCGCCTTCCGCGAGAGCTTCGGCATGAGCCCCGGAAAGCTGAAAAAATAGTGTGCAGCTTTCCACTTGGGAAAAGTAAAAAATGACCGTAGGATCACTCCTACGGTCATTTTTATTTGGCTTGAAGCTTACTTTGCGAGCGCGCAGGCGGTGCGGGCCGCGAGGCGGGCATTGTTCAGCACGAGCTGGATGTTGCTCTCAAGGCTGTCGCCGCCGGTCAGCTCAACGACGCGGGCGAGCAGGAACGGCGTGGTCTCCTTACCGTGGACGCCCTGCGCCTTGCACTCGGCCAGAGCCTGATCGATGGCCTTGTCGATGACTTCCTTATCCATCGAGTACTCCTCGGGGATGGGGTTCGTGACGAGCATACCGCCCTTGAACTCAAGGCCGCGCTGGGCGCGGAACATCTCGGCCAGCTCCTCGGGGCTGTCAACGCGGTAATCGACGCTGAAGCCGCTCTTGCGGGTGTAGAACGCGGGCAGCTCGCCGGTGCCGTAGCCGATGACGGGGACGCCCTTGGTCTCCAGATACTCAAGCGTCAGGCCGAGGTCGAGGATCGACTTCGCGCCAGCGCAGACGACCATAACAGGAGTCTGAGCCAGCTCCTCAAGGTCGGCGGAAATGTCCATCGTGGTCTCGGCGCCGCGGTGTACGCCGCCGATGCCGCCGGTGGCGAAGATCTTGATGCCGGCCATGTGGGCGATTATCATGGTGGTAGTGACGGTGGTAGCGCCGTCAACTCCGCGTGCGACGAGCGCGGGCAGGTCGCGGCGGCTGGCCTTGGCGACATCGTGTCCGGCCTTGCCGAGGTGCTCTATTTCCTCATAGGAGAGTCCCGCCTTGAGGCGGCCGCCGATAACGGCGATGGTCGCGGGGACTGCGCCGTTTTCACGTATGGTCTTTTCGACGAGCATAGCGGTCTCAACATTCTTCGGGTAAGGCATACCGTGGGAAATGATGGTGCTCTCCAGCGCGACGACGGGCTTGCCGGCATCCAGCGCTTCCTGAACCTCAGGTGCTACGTCAAGATACTTATTAAGCATTTTTATACTAACACTCCTTTGATTTTTGCTGTTTCCATTCTATTGCTTTTTACCCAAAAGGTCAAGATGGCAAAATACACAGCTTTTCCGGTCCTCAGTTTTCTCCGGACTTTTCGGCCTTCGCGGCCTTGCGCGCGGCGCGTTTTTCGCGGCTGCGGCGATTCCATTTACGCAGAAGCGGCAGCAGCACGATGATCAGCACCGCCAGAATCACAAGCGCGGGCAGCGCACCGACGAACCAGACAAGGAAATCGGAGAAGAAGTCGCCGACGGATTGCAGCCCGTTTTTGAGCGACAGCCACAGCCGCTCGCCGTAGCTTATCTTCGCCTCCGGCGAATACTCGACTACCTCCTCGACGCTGAGGTTGACGGTGCTGTAGCTCACCTGGCGATCCCAGTTCGTGAGCCGTGATTTCACGGAGTCGATATTATAGCGCACGTCGGTCAGCTTATCCTCGATGTTTATTATGTCCTCAACGGTCTCGGCCTTTTCGAGCATGGCGAGCAGACTCTGCTCCTGCGTCTCATACGCGGTCAGTCGCGCCTGCGCGTCGTAATACTGCGCGGTTATATTCTCGGTATAGGTGTGGGTATAGGGGACGTTGCCGATGCCGGGCAGCTCATTCATCAGCGTGCTGAAATTTTTGCTGGGGATGCGGACGGTATAGTCCGCGCTGCGGCGGCCGTAGCTCCCGCGATTATAGATATTCACGCCGCGCACGCTGCTCGACTCGATGAAGCCGCCGTACTGCTCGATGAGCGCGCCGAGCTTTTCGACGGCCGTGTCAAAATCTGTGGTCTCAAGCGTCGCATCGGCGGAATAAATTATCTTGTCGGGGTTGATATCGCCGCTGCTCTCGCCGGTGCCGTCGGCGGATAGGCCGCCCTCTTCCGCGGCAAGGCCGCCGTAATCGGCCTCTTCGTCGTACGCAATGTCGTCGTTTGCCGTCGGCGCCATCGGGGTGGACGCTTCCTGCTTGCTGTCGGAAGCGCTGTTGCTGCTGCTCCCGCAGGCGCAGAGCGAGAAGATCATCAGTGCCGCGAGGAGAAAGGATATCAGCTTTTTCATTTTGTGTACCTCCATTTTTTTAATTTTTCGTTGTCCTCTACCGGTATGACGCATTTGTGCGGAATTATGTTCCGCTTTTTTTGCAAATTCTTAATATTTGTATAGATTCCACGATTGTCGTTTACAGGATGTTAAGATTTTGATATAATGGCCTCAGCTTTTGGGAGATATAAAAATGAAAGGAAAGTGATTGATGGAGACAGGACTGTTCATAGCCTGTGCCGCGCTGACCGCAGCCTGCGCGCTCATCGCCGTGTACTTCATGAAAGCCTTCCGCGAGAAAACATATGACCGCGCCGCAATACTGAAAACCGCCGCCGGACTGTGCTTTCTGATGATCGGCGTGCTGTTCGCCGCCGGTATGAGCGGTGACAAGCGCTTCGCGTGGCTGGTCGCGGCCGGGCTTGCCTTCGGGGTGCTGGGCGATCTGCTGCTCGCGATCCGCTTTATCCGCCCCGCGCAGCATGACCGCTTCTTTGTGAGCGGCGCGCTGTCCTTCGCGGTGGGGCACTGGCTGTACATCTACGCCATGCTCACGAAATACAGCGTGTCCTTCCCTGTCGTACTGACGGTGGGCATCGTCGGGCTTGCCGCCGCGGCGACCTACGTCAAGAGCAAGAAGGCCGACGCCGGACGGCTGATGGTTTTCGGCAGCGTGTATATGGCGATGGTCGTCGCCATGGGTGCGGTGTCGATAAGCGCGGCCACGGTTTCTGTCGGTGCAGCGACGCTGCTGTTCGCGGTGGGCGGGGTGATGTTCCCGATCAGCGACAGTATTCTCAGCGCGTATTCCTTCGGGCCGGATAATCATTTCGGCCTGAACATCGGCGTCCACGCAACGTATTATCTCGCGCAGATCTGCATAGCATGGTCCCTCGCGTTCGTGTAACACAGTTACATATTTCCATTATACTGGCTATTAAAATAACCGTCAAGAAGCTCTTGACGGTTATTTTCAGTCCTTTATCAGTTCGGTCACGACGTGCTGGCACAGCAGCAGTCCGGCCGACGCCGGAACCCAGACCAGCGAGCCGGGGACGCTGCGGCGCCCCGGAGGCGGCACCTCAAGCTGCTCCGGCTCCATCGGCAGCTCCGGACTGAACACGACCTGATGGTGCTTCACGCCGCGGGCGCACAGCTCCTTGCGCATCACGCGCGCAAGCGCGCAGTTCGAGGTCTTGGAGATATCGTCGATTCGCAACAGCCCCGCGTCGCGCTTATTGCCGGTGCCGAGCGCGGAAATTATCGGGATGCCGCGCTCAAGGCAGGTGATTATCAGGTCGAGTTTGCAGCTGACGATGTCGATCGCATCGACCACGTAGTCGTAATCGGTGATGAAGCGCTCGCGGTCGGCCGCCTCATAGCGCCCCGCAATGCAGTTTATCTCGATCTGCGGGTTTATATCCCGCAGCCGCCGCGCCACGACCTCCGCCTTCGGCATGCCGACGGTGGATTCCAGCGCGCAGAGCTGGCGGTTTATATTGCTCATGCTCACGGTGTCCTGATCGACAAGGGTCATCCGCCCGACGCCGGAGCGAGCAAGCGCTTCCGCGCACCACGACCCGACGCCGCCGAGGCCAAACACCGCGACGTGGCTGTTCCGCAGCCTGTCCATCGCGCTCTCGCCCAACAGCATCCGTGCCCTGAGGGTACGTTCGTCCATAAAATTCTCCTTTGCAGAAACATGAAAACAGGTGAGAGTCGCCCCTCACCTGTTAATAAATACGGATTTATCAGCCCGCGATGCGCAGCCACCAGCCGGTCGTGACGGTCAGGGCATTGACCTGATCCTCCACCCACTGGCTGACGGTGGTGTTCACGAGGTCGTTCTTTGCAAGCAGGTTGCTGTACAGGTCGCCTTCGCCGACGTAGTACATGACGTGGTAGCCTGCGTAGCTGCTGGACTCACCGTAGACGATGGCGGTGTCGCCCTTCTTGTGACCCTCGAAGCAGAACTTGTCGAACTCCTCGACAGTCGCTCCCTTGTAAACGGTGTCATACAGGCCGCCGTTCTCTGCGGAGCCGGTGTCCTCGGAGTAATCCTTGGCAAGCTCAGCGAAGCTGTCCTCGGTCTTGTCGCCCGCATTGAACTCGGCGAGGATCTCCTCGGCGCGGTTCTTTGCGATCTCCTTGGCCTTGTCGGTGTAGCTGCCGTCAGAATCGGCAACGGCCTTTATCAGGATGTGGCGCACCTGCGCGACGGGATAGTGGTTATCGCTGCGGTCAAGGAACACGACGACGTAGCTGCCGCTGCCGTCCGCCTTGTCAACGACCGTGGCGTCGCCGGCCTTGCGGCCGCTCTCCATGAGCCATTCCTTATAGTCACCGAGGTTGCCGCCGGTGATGTTGCTGCGCTCGGTAGCTTCCGCGGTGGGAGCGACCTGCGCGACGGCGCTGTTGAGCATTGCGGTATAGTTATCGTCATCGGGATTCGACTTCTTCAGCGCGGTGTATGCGGTGAGAATATCGTCGGCCGCATCCTTCGCGGCGGCGGTGGTTTCCTCGGTGACGGCGGAGCTGTTGTTGCCGTCGGCGTCAGTGCTCTCAACCTTCTCGGCATTCACAAGATAGTAGCTGAAGGAGAACTTGTCCTGTGCGCCGTCGAGGCTCTGGTAGTGCTCCTCAAGCTCCGCGTCGGTGTATTCGAGGGAGGACGCGTATTCGCTGGACGCCTTGTTGGCGAGCGCGCTCTTCAGCGCCATCTCGCGCACGATGGCGCTGGTGACACCGGTGCCGTAGTTTGCGGAGAAGTACTTGTCGCCGGAAGCGTAGCCGCCGGCGCGGGCGCTGCTGTCGAGAGCTGCGATGCTGTCATCGACTTCGGCGATCTCCTCGTCGGTGAGCGTGACGCCGTTAGCGTCTGCCCATGCGCACAGCGCGGTCATCTGGCTGAGCTCGCTGCGTGCCTCTTCCATGAAGTAGTCGTGCCAGGTGCGCCCGTCGTCATACATGGGGCACTTCTGCTGCTTCAGCCCTGCGATACCGGTGGAGGTGTCGAGTCCGAAGATGCTGGCATAGCTGCCGTAGCTCTGGATCCAGTTATAGTATCTGTTGGCATACACGTAGTTCACCTCTGCGGGGCTGTAGCTGGCGTCCCCAATGGAGATGGCGGTAGTATGAGTGTAGAGGAAGCTGGAATTAAGGAAAAGAATAAGGGCGATGAGCAGGATAACGCCTATCGTTCCAAGAGTCCAGCGGCGGTTGCTCTTGGCCTTTTTCTTCGCCGCTTCCTGTTCAGCGAGAGTCTTTTTGTCGGTGCCTGCTTCGCGGGCTGCCTGACGCTGTTTCTTTTCAGTTGATGCGCTCATTGCAATGTCATCCTTTTTTGTTACGTTTACGCCTGCTGTCCGCAGGTTTTTTTATTATAACTCAAACGCTTGTGAGTTTCAAGCCAATTTGCAGGAATTCACAGTTAATTTATGATATGATGATGTGAGGATCATGCCGCCGGAAGATTTTTGTCATACGTCAGGCCACCCCCGAATATAATATAGATATCGACTATACGACAGGAGGTATCGCAGCATGGAAACTGACATCGACGACATGATCTTCGGCGACCACAACCCCGGGCCGAGCAGGAGATAAGGTCCGGCATGGATAGTGAAAATATTACGAGCCTGCCGTGATGCGCGTTCATCACAGCCGGCTCGTGATCATTTATTCCGCCTCCGGTTCGGCGGGCGCGGGAGCGTCCGGTGCATCCTTCATAAACATCCGCTGCAGCTGGCCGATTATCGCGCCGGAGAGCACAACGGTCAGCAGCGAGTAGGCGATGCGGCGCAGGGGGATGTAGCTCAGCGACGCGAGCAGGACTACGATGTCCGCCGCGAGGTAGACCCACTGCACATTGCAGCGCAGCAGCTTCCCCACGGACATTGCAAGCGCATCGTCCCCGCCGGGGGCGCCGCCCGCGAGCACGCATATTCCGACTCCGCCGCCGACGAATATCGCGCCGACCACCGCCGCGAGCAGCGGCATTTCGGCGATGCCGGTCCAGAGCCGCGGGAAGCACTCAAGTATCGCGTAGAACGCGGAGAAGGACAGGCTCGCCACGCCCGAACGGACGATGAAGCTCCAGCCGAGGACGCGCAGCCCGAGCACATAGCAGGCCGCGTTCATCACAAGTGAGGATATCGACGGCGAGAGGCCGAACCAGTGGTCAAGCAACAGGATCAGGCCGAGGACTCCGCCCTCGGTGACGCCGGACTGCGAATGGATATTATAAAGCCCGAAGGCGAGGATAAAGCTGCCGGAGAGCAGCATTATCCAGCTTTTGCGGTCAATATCACGGAAAATGCGGGAAATGCGGGAGAACAAAATAACAAACCCTTTCTATAATGTGATGCTGGCTCAGTCCGCCGCCTTCATCGAGAGGTAGGCGTTTATAAACCCGTCCAGATCGCCGTCCATGACGTTCTGGATATTGCCGTTTTCATACTCGGTGCGCTGATCCTTGACGAGCTGGTACGGCATGAAAACATAGGAGCGGATGGCGCTGCCGAAATCGATCTTCATCTGCACGCCCTTGATGTCGCTTATCTTCTCAAGGTGCTCGCGCTCCTTGATCTCCGCAAGCTTCGAGCGGAGCATTTCCTTGCAGTTTTCGAGGTTCTGGAAGTGGCTGCGCTCGACCTGGCTGGAGACGACGATGCCGGTAGGTATATGGGTCAGGCGGACTGCGGACGAGGTCTTATTGACCTTCTGGCCGCCTGCGCCGGAGGAGCGGTACACGTCCATCTTGATATCCTCGTCGCGCAGCTCGATCTCCTTATTGTCGGTTATCTCGGGCATTATTTCGACTGCGGCAAAGCTGGTCTGACGGCGGCCGGACGCATCGAACGGGGAGATGCGAACAAGGCGGTGCACGCCGTGCTCGCTCTTGAGGAAGCCGTAGGCGTTGTCGCCCTCGATCTTGATGGTCGCGGACTTGATGCCCGCCTCGTCGCCATCCTGGTAATCCATGATGGTGTACTTATAGCCGTGGCGCTCCGCCCAGCGGACATACATGCGGTAGAGCATGGACGCCCAGTCCTGTGCCTCCGTGCCGCCCGCGCCGGGATGCAGCGTCAGGAGCGCGTTGTTCGCGTCGTATTCGCCGGTCAGCAGGGTTCCCAGCCGCATAGACTCTGCCTTTTCGGAGAAGTTCTTATACTCGCTCTCCAGCTCCTCGAGCATGGAGTCGTCGTTCTCCTCGATGGCCATCTCGCACATGGTGTACATATCGTCCCACGCAGAGCAGAGCTTCTGATAATTCTCGCATTTGTTCTTGAGGGTCTTCAGCCGCTTCTGAACCTTCTGGGAGTTCTCTACGTCGTTCCAGAAATCAGGGCGCTCGCTGGCAGCCTCCAGCTCTTCTATCTCCTTCTGCGCTGCCTCAAGCTTCAGCGCGCCACGCAGGACTTCGAGAGTCGGCTTGGCGGCGTTGAGCTTCGACTTATATTCTTCAAATTCAAGCATAGTATTCAGCTACTTTCTAAAAATAATTAACTATGATATTATATACAAAATTCCGCAACTTGTAAATGAGTTTTTTTATCAGCATTTTTAGTGTGTAAACTTGCGTCTTGCGCTTCCATTCCGCGGCGGTTTATGTTATAGTGTATCCGAATGTAAAGATGCGGCCTGCACCGTAAAGACAAAATGTAAAAAAGACAGAGGAGAAATAACGCGATGATTTCACACGGCAAAGAGATCAAGGTGTTCACCGGCAACTCCAACCCTGAGCTTGCACACGCCATCTGCGCCCAGCTTTACCAGAACCTCGGCAGCTCCACCGTATCCCAGTTTGCGGACGGCGAGTGCTCGATTTCTGTGTTTGAGCCGGTGCGCGGCAAGGATGTTTTTATCGTTCAGTCCACCTGCGGTCCCGTAAACGACAACCTCATGGAACTGCTTATCATGATCGACGCAATGCGCCGCGCCTCCGCGGGACGCATCACCGCCGTTATCCCTTACTTCGGCTACGCGCGTCAGGATCGCAAGGCCAAGAGCCGCGACCCCATTTCCGCAAAGCTCGTTGCAAACCTTATCACCGCCGCCGGTGCTGACAGAGTCCTCACGATGGACCTGCACGCGGCTCAGATTCAGGGCTTCTTCGACATTCCCGTCGACAACCTCATGGGCGCGCACCTCTTCTCCAAGCACTATGTCAAGATGTTCGGCAAGGGCAACGAGAATCTTATGGTCGTCTCGCCCGACGTCGGCAGCACTGCCCGCGCCCGCGCCTTCTCCATGAAGCTCGGCGTGAACATGGCCATCGTTGACAAGCGCCGCGAGAAAGCCAACCAGTCCGAGGTCATGAACATCATCGGCAACGTCGAGGGCAAGACCTGCATCCTGCTCGACGATATCGTCGATACCGCTGGCTCTCTCTGCGGCGCGGCGAAGGCCATCAAGGAGATCGGCGGTGCGAAGGAAGTCTACGCCTGCGCGACCCACGGCGTTCTCTCCGGCCCCGCTCTCGAGCGCATCGAGAACAGCTGCATCAAGGAAATGCTCTTCCTCGACACCATCCCCTACCCCGCGGACAAGCCCAAGCTCGAAAAGATCAGCTACCTGTCCACCGCTCCCGTATTCGCGGAAGCCATCCGCAGAATTTACGAGGAAGTCTCCATCTCCAACCTGTTCGATTAATCTTTTATTTCAGAGGTAAACCATGCTTTTCAAGCGTTCAGGCGGTATAAGCTGGCTTGTCGTGTTCCTCGGCAATCCCGGCACGAAATACGAAATGACCCGTCATAACGCAGGCTTCATGGCCGGAGACGCCATGGCCAAGGCGCAGGGAGCGGCGATAAACCGCTCCCGCTTCAAAGCGCTCACCGGCACCTGCGATATCGGCGGCGAGACCGTCATGCTCATGAAGCCGCAGACATTTATGAATCTGTCCGGCGAGGCGGTGGCTCAGGCAGTGAGCTTTTATAAGCTCGCGCCGGATCACGTCATCGTCGTCTCGGATGAGGTCGCCCTGCCGATAGGGAAGCTCCGCATCCGCACAAAGGGCTCCGCCGGCGGGCACAACGGCCTTAAAAATATCATCGCGCTGCTCGGCACCGATCAGTTCCCGAGGATCCGTATCGGCGTCGGCGCCGCGCCGCACCCTGATTACGACATGGCCGACTGGGTGCTGTCCAGCTTCAAGGGCAAGGACGCGGAGGACATTCTCGCCGTAGCCGCACGCGCGGCCGAGGCTGTCGAATGCTACATCACCAAGGGCGCGGATCGCGCCATGAACCTATATAACTGAAAGTCTGACGGCAGAGGTTTACCCTGCCGTCAATTCAAAAAGGAGGCCGCCATGAAGAAAAACTGTATTGCAATGCTGCTGGCAGGCGGGCAGGGTTCGAGACTCTACGCGCTGACCCAGAACGTGGCAAAGCCCAGCGTTCCATTCGGCGGAAAGTACCGCATAATCGACTTTCCGCTCTCCAACTGCGCAAACTCCGGTATTGACACTGTCGGCGTACTGACCCAGTACCGCCCGCTCCAGCTCAACAGCTACATAGGCAACGGTCAGCCGTGGGATCTTGACGTGTCCGACGGCGGCGTGTACATTCTGCCTCCATATCAGAGCGCGGGTGAGAAGGGCTCATGGTTCTCCGGCACCGCCAACGCAATTTACCAGAACATCGGCTTCATCGAGAACTACGACCCCGAAAACGTGCTCATCCTCTCCGGCGACCACATCTACAAGATGGACTACGCCGACATGCTGCGCGAGCATCTTGAGCATAACGCCGCGTGTACGATATCCGTGCTCCAGGTCTCGATGGACGAGGCGACGCGCTTCGGCATCATGAACCTTGGCGAGGACGGCTACGTCAGCGAGTTTGAGGAGAAGCCCAAGCACCCGAAGAGCGATCTGGCTTCGATGGGCATATACATATTCAATTGGAAGAAGCTGCGCGAGTATCTGATTGCCGACGAGAATGACCCATATTCCAGCAAGGACTTCGGCAAGAACATCATCCCGAACATGCTCGCCGCGGGCGAAAAGCTGTGGCCGTACCGCTTCAAGGGCTACTGGCGCGACGTCGGCACGATAACGAGCCTCTGGGACGCGAACATGGATATGCTCTCGTCCACGCTCATAAACCTGTTCGACCCCGCATGGCCGATCAGCAGCCGCAGCCCGATATGCCCGCCGCACTACGCGGGGCCGGAGTCCGAGATAATCCACTCCATCGTCACCGAGGGCTGCGAGATATACGGACATGTTGAAAACTCCGTTCTGTCCTCCAACGTCAGGGTCGGCAAGGGCGCAAATGTCATTTACAGCGTCATTATGCCCGGCGCGGTCATCGATGACGGCGCGTCGGTGGAATACGCCATCATCGGCGAGAACACGGTCATCCACAGCGCCGCGCACGTCGGCGCGCCGCCCGACGGGACGGACGCCTGGGGCGTCGCCACCTGCGGGCCTAACATAGAGATACGCGGCTCCGCCTCCGTTCCGGCGGGAGCCATGATATACACCGGGGAGGAGGTTTGAGCCATGTACGATCTTCACGGAATAATTTTCGCTTACAGCGCTTCCCCTGAGCTTGGCGAGCTTGTCCGCCGCCGCACCGCGGCATCCATCCCGTTCTGCGGACGCTACCGTCTTATCGACTTTGCCCTCTCCTCCATGATGAACGCCGGTATACGCGACGTCGGCGTCATCATGCAGCGCGACTACCAGTCCCTGCTCGACCATATCGGCAGCGGCAAGAACTGGGACATGAGCCGCCGCTACGGCGGGCTGCGCATGCTGCCGCCCTTCGGTCTGCCGGAATATCACCGCGGCAACTACACCGGCACCATCGAGGCGCTCAACGCCGTCGCCCCCTACGTACGCAGCATTCCGCAGAAGCACATCGCGCTCCTGCTCGGCAGCGTGTGCGCAAACATCGACCTCACCGCCGCCATGCGCCAGCATGTGAAGACAGGTGCGGAGATAACTGCCATCTGCTCTGCCGGTGAGCTTACCGGCAGCAACCACCGCTATGTCATCGGCGACGATGGCATGGTAAAGCAGCTTCTGTTTGACCGCACCGATCCCGGCGAGGGCATCCCCTCCCTTGAGGGATACATCATCAACAAGGATACTCTTCTGCGCATAATGGACAAATGCAAGGCTCTGAATCTGTATCGTTTCCACAAGGACGCCGTGTCCTCCTTCCTCGCAGAGGGCGGCAAGATGGCGGCCTATGTGCACGAGGGCTATGCCGCATCCATCAGAAGCGTGGCTGATTATTATCAGTGCAGCATGGATATGCTTAACGGTGAGCTGCGCCGCCAGCTTTTCCCGGCGGAGCGCCCCATAAGAACCCGCGCCCACGAGGAGGTCAGCACCTACTACGGCGAAAACGCCGGCTCCAAGAACAGCCTTGTAGCCGACAACTGCATTATCGAGGGCAGCGTGGAAAACTGTATCGTATTCCCCGGCGTCCGCATCGCGCGCGGCGCGAAGCTCACCAACTGCATCGTTATGAAGGGCAGCACGATAGGCGAATGGGCGGAGCTTAACTGCATCATTTCCGACAAGTATTGCAGCTACTCGCCCGGCATCACCCTCACCGGCAATCCCAGACTTCCCATTGTAGTCCCCAAGGACAGCAAAATCTAATCTTTTCACCCGGAGGTATAACCCATGATCGGAGAAATTTCCCGCGACGAAGTACGCAGCTCGATAGAAGATAAGCTCTGCGCCCATTTCAGCGTCACCAGTGCCAGCGCTACCGACGATCAGGTCTTTCAGGCCACGGCGATAGTCATAAACGAGATAATGAGCAGGCTTCTTGCCGCCGAAAGCCCCACGAAGCATGAAAAGGAAGTCCACTATATGTCGATGGAGTTTCTGATGGGGCGCAGTCTGATGAAGAACGCCTTCAACCTAGGCATATCCGAAGCCGTCACCGGCGCGCTTGAGGATCTTGGCCGCAATGCGTCCGACATCTTCGAGGCCGAGCCTGACGCGGGTCTCGGCAACGGCGGTCTTGGCCGTCTCGCCGCCTGCTATATGGACAGCATGGCCACCTGCGGCTACGAGGGCACGGGCTATTCCATCTGCTACGAGCTGGGAATTTTCCGCCAGAAGTTTGAAAACGGCCGCCAGACCGAGGTCGCCGACAACTGGCGTACCGCGGCCGAGAGCTGGCTCATCCCCCGTTGGGAGGACGCCGTCGAGGTCCGCTTCGGCGGGCACGTCGCCCCGCACTGGGACAACATGGGGCACTATCACGCCGAATACACCGGTTATACCGCCGTCATCGCCGTCCCGCGCGACATGCTCATCGCGGGTTACGGTGGACACGAGATAAACACCCTGCGCCTGTGGGATGCGAAAAGCCCCAACTCGCTCGACATGTACCTCTTCTCCGAGGGCGAATATGTCAAGAGCATGGAGCAGCGCACTATGGCCGAGGTCATAACCAAAGTTCTCTACCCGCCCGATGAGCACGTCGAGGGCAAGATCCTGCGTCTCAAGCAGCAGTACTTCTTTGTCTCCGCGACCGCGCAGGACGTTGTGCGCAAGCACATCCGCAAGTGGGGCGATATCAAGTCTTTCGCCGAGCACCACGCAATGCAAATAAACGACACCCACCCGACACTGATAATCCCCGAGCTGATGCGCATATTCATGGACGAATACGGTCTCGGCTGGGACGAGGCGTGGGACATTGTCACTCATTCCGTCGCCTACACCAACCACACCGTTATGAGCGAGGCGCTCGAGAAGTGGCCGCAGGACATCGTGCAGCAGCTGCTGCCGCGCCTGTGGGAGATCATGTGCGAGATAAACCGCCGCTGGTGCGACTATCTGGTGCAGAACTTCGGCCAGGGCGAGCGCGTCGGCCGCAACCTCATCATCCGCGACAATCAGGTGCACATGGCAAACCTCTGCCTCGCCGCCTGCTACAAGGTCAACGGCGTTTCCCGCCTGCACGGCGAGATCCTGAAAAATGACCTGTTCCACGATATCTACACCATCCGTCCGGATCGCTTCACCTCCGTCACCAACGGCATCGACCATCGCCGCTGGCTCAGCCAGATAAATCCCGGCCTGCACGGTCTGATATGCGAGCTGCTCGGCGGCGACGCGTATCTGCTTGAGCCGGAGCGGCTCGAAGAGCTTGCGAAATTCGCTTCCGACGGCGAAGTCCTCCGCCGCGTCAATGAGATAAAGCTTGAGAACAAATACCGCTTCGCGGAATTTGCGATGCGCAACGACAGCTTCACCCTCAACACCGACGCGATAATGGACGTGCAGATAAAGCGTCTGCACGAGTACAAGCGCCAGCTTCTCTGCGCGATGAGCATTGCGAGCCTCCAGCTCCAGCTGCACGACGACCCGAACATGGACTTCGTCCCGCGCACCTTTGTGTTCGGCGCGAAGGCCGCCGCGGGCTACAAGACCGCAAAGCGCATAATCGAGCTGCTGCTGTCCATGGCCGAGGATATCAACAACGACCCCGTCTGCCGCGGTAGGCTGCAGGTCTACTTTGTGGAGAACTACCGCGTCTCCGCGGCCGAGGCCATAGTCCCCGCCGCGCAGGTGTCCGAGCAGATATCCACCGCGGGCAAGGAAGCCTCCGGCACCGGCTGCATGAAGCTGATGATGAACGGCGCCGTGACTATCGGCACGCTCGACGGCGCAAACGTTGAGATGTACGAACGTCTCGGCGACGAGAACATGTTCCTCTTCGGCCTGCATACCGACGAGATCGCCCGCGTCCGCGCGGAGGGCTACGACCCCGCCGCCATCGCCGGCGCCGATGCAGAGATACGCCGCGTGCTCGACCGCTTCAGCCAGGGCTTTGCCGACGGCAAGAGCTATTCCGATCTGGTATCCCAGCTCATCTACGGCGGCGACCAGTATATGCTCATCGCCGACTACCGCGCCTATGCCGACACGCAGCGCCGCCTGTACGACAGCATCCGCGACCCGCAGGAGCGCGGCAGACTTTCCATTATGAACACCGCCCGCAGCGGAGTTTTCGCCGCAGACAGGGCAATTCGTGAGTACGCGGAGAATATATGGAACCTCAAGTAAAAAAGCTTCACGCCGTCGTTGCCGGCGGCGTGAACATGGATATATGCGGCAAGCCTGCGCTGGCTCTCCGCATGCGTGACTCCAACCCGGGCTTTGTCTCCCTCAAGCCCGGCGGAGTCGGGCGCAACATCGCGCACAATCTCTGCCTACTCGGCATGGACGTCAGTCTTATCGCCGCCATCGGCGGGGACGTCTACGGCAGCAGCCTTATGGACGGCTGCCGCAGCCTCGGCATGGACATGTCGATGGCGCGCGTAGAGCCGCAGCGCCGCAGCTCTACATATCTGTACGTAACGGACGAGATGGGAGACATGTGCGTCGGCATCGCGGATATGGACATCGCCGAGTGCGTGACGCCGGAGCATCTGGCCTCCTGCATCGACAGGATAAACAGCGCCGACGCGCTGGTGCTGGACACGAACCTCAGCGCCGAGGCGATACGTTTCCTCGCCGCCGCATGCACCGTGCCGATCTACTCGGATCCGGTCTCCACTGCGAAGGCGATGAAGCTGCTTCCGGTGCTGGACAGGATATACGCGCTCAAGCCGAACGCGCTTGAGGCGCGGTATCTTACGGGCGAGGCGGAGCCGGAGAAGGCCGCGGAGCGTTTCCTCGAAATGGGCGTGAAGCGCGTGTTTATAAGTCTCGGCACCGAAGGCATGCTCTATGCCTCCGCCGACGGCATCGGCCGCGTCCCCTGCTGCCCTGCGAATATGATCGACGCCACCGGAGCGGGCGACGCCGCGATGGCCGCCATCGTCTGGGGCGGCACTCAGGGCTTCAGCGCGCAGAAGTGCGCCGCCGCCGCCGCGAAAGCGGGCGCGATCGCCGTCGAGTGCGAATTTACAAACAGCCCCGATCTCTGCCCACAGGCTCTTATTTGACATCAAATATAAAATTCAGAAAGGGGATAGTTCATGTTCTGCGAAAACTATGATAAGCTCGTATCCAATCTTGAAGGCCGCGGCTTCACCGTTCACAGCGCCGCCGGCGGCGAGGAAGCAAAAAAGCTTGTACTGGATCTCATCGGTGACCGCGCCTCCGTTGGCTGCGGCGGCTCGATGACGATCAGCTCGCTCGGGCTTCCCGACGCTCTGCGCGCGCAGGGCAACCCCGTCTATTTCCACTGGGACGTCAAGCCTGAGGAGCGCGCGGAGATCTTCGAGAAAGCCAAGGCGGCGGACTGGTACCTATGTTCTACCAACGCCATCACAATGAACGCCAAGCTCATAAATATCGACGGCAACGGCAACCGCGTCGCCGCGATGTTCGGCGGGCCGAAAAAAGTCGTGCTCGTGGTCGGCAAGAACAAGCTTGCCGCCAATCTTGAGAGCGGCATGGCGCGCGTCAAGGCTGTGGCATGTTCAAAGAACGCGCAGCGTTTCGGTCTCGACACGCCCTGCGCCATCACCGGCAAATGTGTGGACTGCCATCACGCACAGCGCATCTGTTCTGTCACGACGATAATAGAGCAGAGGCCCCGCCTCCTCGATGAGCTGCACATAGTCCTCGTCGACGAGGAACTCGGATATTGATATAATCTTTGCCGCAGGGCAAAACAATATTGTAGGGATTCTTTATACTGCCCTATCTTTTCCCTAATGGCAGTATTCCAGCTCTGGCAACCCCTCAGTCGGCCGCAGGCCGACAGCTCCCCTAAGAGGGGCGCCTTTCACCAACTATAAACCCCCGAGGGCGGATGATGCATCCGCCCTCGGGGGTTGTTCTTTATTCACTTCACGAGAGATTGCCGGTTGCGTACATCACTGCAGTCAGCGCGACGACGGGAGCCGTCTCACAGCGGAGTATCCGCTCGCCCATTGAGCAGATATGCAGCCCCGCGATGCGCGCGAGATCGGCCTCGAACTGTGCAAATCCGCCCTCGGGGCCTGTGATTATCGCGGCGCTCGCAATGCCGGAATTCGCGCCCAGCACATCGTTGAACGCCTCCCGCTCGCCCGTCTCATACATGAACAGGCCAAGCTCTTTCTTCACTGCAACGTCCAGCGCGCCTGCGAAATCGCCCTCCCAGCCGACCTGCGGGATAATCCCGCGTCCGGACTGCTTCGCGGCCTCTTCGGCGATGCGCTGCCAGCGCTCAAGCTTCTTTTCGGGCTTATCCGGCCTTGCGACGCAGCGGTCGGAATTGAAAAACAGAATCTCCTCCGCGCCGGCCTCAACGGATTTCTGAATGATATAATCCGTCTTGTCGCCCTTCGGCAGGCCGCACAGCACCGTCACCTTCACGCTCGGCTCTGCGGGGCAGCGGACGACCTCGATCACCTCGGCCTCGACCTGCTCCTTATCGGCCTTCACGAGACGGCATTTATAATCCGTCCCCTGTCCGTCGCAGATTATCATATTCTCGCCGGGGCGCAGCCTCAGCACGCGCACATGCTCCGCGTCGCGCCCTTTCATTATTGCCATGCCGCCCAGAATGTTTGTACCGGCCATAAAAAATCTCGGCATACGAAATTCCCCGTTTCACATTTTTTGTTAGTGTCAGTTAGCAAGAGCAGACACGGTTTTGTCAACTGATATTATTATCTCACACTTTCGGCCTTTTTGCAATACGGCGCGGCGCGCCGTCACTTTCTCCACGTCGTCGGCGCGAAGAATGCGAGTATCGGATGTAGCTCCAGTCTTCCGAGGAGCACGATGACCGCGAGCACCATTTTCACCGGCGCCGAGAAGATGTTGAAGCAGCTCGCGGGGCCTATCTGCCCCATTCCGGGGCCGATATTCGATATGCAGGCCAGCGCCGCCGTGAAGCCGGAGACGGTCTCGAACACGGCGTCGAGATAATTCGGGATGTCACCGCTGAGGACGAGGGGCAGCGCGCCGAGCAGCGACATGGATATTCACACCAGCCCGACCGTCACGAAACCCTCGCGCGCATAGAAATCCTGTAATTCATCCAAGCGTCTCCAGTTTATATATTTAGGTACGCAGACAGGCTGTCAGCTGCGTTTCCAGACCGACGGGAAAAACAGCACAAGTATCGGGTACAGCTCCAGCCGCCCCGCAAGCATCAGGAACGACATGAGAAGCTTTGAGAGATCGGAGAAAATCGAGAAATTGCCGGCCGGGCCGATAAGGCCAAGCCCCGGCCCCATATTTGACAGGCAGGTCAGCGCCGCCGTGAAGTTCGTCGCGGTGTCAAACCCGTCAAAGGAGATCAGCAGTGTTCCGGCCAGCACCAGGAGCATATACAGCGTGGAATACGAGAACACCGCCCGTATCACCGTCTGCTCCACCCGCTGCCCTTCCATCTGTAGACGGCTGACGCGGCGCGGCCATATCACGCGCCGCATGTCGGAAAACGCGGCTTTCAGCAGCATCATCACGCGCGAGAGCTTGAGGCCGCCGCCGGTGCTGCCCGCGCAGGCGCCGACGAACATGATTATCACCAGCAGCCACTGCGAATACTGCGGCCACTGCGTGAAATCCGCTGTGCCGAAGCCGGTACTGCTGACGAGCGAGGCGACCGTGAACGACGAATAGCGCAGTGCCTCGGCGAAGCCGCCGTACTGTCCGGAAATGTTCCAGGCGACGGTGAGCATCGAGAAGGCCACGAACACGCCGAAGCAGCGCAGCTCCTGATTTTTTAACACGTCGCGCACGCGCCCCATGAGCAGCAGGAAATAGAGGTTGAAGTTCACGGCGAAGAGCAGCATGAACACGCTTATGACGACCTCGATATACAGGCTGTCAAACGCCGCGATGCCCGCGCCGCGCATCGAGAAGCCGCCTGTGCCGGCGGTTGCGAAGGCGTGCAGCATCGCGTCATAAAAGCTCATGCCGCCGCAGAGGAGAAAAACGGTCTCTATCGCGGTACGCCCCCTATATAGTATATAGAGTATCGCCGCGGTCTTTCTCGCGCGGGGGACGAGCTTGCCGACGACCGGCCCCGGGATCTCCGCGCGCATTATGTGCATCGAGTGCTCGCCGCTCATCGGCAGCACCGCCATGATGAACACCAGTACGCCCATACCGCCTATCCAGTGCGTGAACATGCGCCAGAACATGCAGCCGCGGCTCATCGCCTCGACGTCCGTGAGCAGCGTAGAGCCGGTGGTCGTGAAGCCGGAGACGGTCTCAAACAACGCGTCCACATAGCTCGGGATATCGCCGCTGATGACAAAGGGCAGCGCGCCGATAAGCGACATCAGTATCCACGACAGGCCGACCGCCGTGAAGCCCTCGCGCGCGTAGATATCGCGGTTTTTCGGCTTGAACAGCATGAAGATACCGCCAAGCGCTGCGGCCGCCGCGATCGTGACCGCAAAATTGAGCACATTTTCGCCGTAGCACAGTCCGGCGATAAGCGGAAGCACCAGCAGCGCCGCAAGGATCAGCAGCACCATGCCAAGTATCCGCGCAATCATTCTGTAATTCATAGCGTTTATTTGTCAACGATACCGTCTATGGTCTTGAGTTTGCCTGCGCTGGACACGATTATCGCGTGATCACCGGCGCAGATGGTGGTTTCGCCGTCGGGGATTATGCTGCGGTCGCCGCGGATGACGGCGCAGACCAGCACGTTCGGCTTGAGCTTCAGCGACTTGAGCGGGATGCCGATGCAGGCCGCGCCCTCCGTCACTCGGAATTCCAGCGCCTCGACCTTGCCGTCGGCAAGGCGGTAGAGCGTCTCCATGCTGCTGCCCATCGAGTCGTGCATCGCGCGGACGTAGCGCGCGAGCTGCTGCGCGACCAGCTCCTTCGGCGTGACGATGCAGTCGAGATCGGAGCTTTCGAGTATCTCGGTGAAGTGCTCGCGGTTGACCTTGGTGACGATGCTACCGACGGCGCGCTTCTTCGCGTAGAGCGAGGTAATGATATTGTCGCCGTCGTCGCCGGTGAGCGCGACAAAAGCGTCCGTCGTGCGGATGCCCTCCTCCAGCAGGACTTCGCTGCGCGTCGCGTCGCCGCAGACGATGTTCGCGCCGGGCAGAATGTCGCACAGACGCTCGCAGCGTTCGGGGCTGCGGTCGATGACGGACACGCCGATGCCGCTCTCCTGAAGCAGCCTTGTCAGGTACACTGCGATGCGGCTGCCGCCCATTATCATGACGTTGCGCACGGGCTTTTTATACTGCCCCATGGCCATGAAGAACTTGCGCAGCTCCTTTGTGGCGCCGGTGATGCTCAGGCGGTCGCCCGCGTGAAGGGTGAATTCGCCGTTCGGGATGATCGCCTCGCCGCCGCGCTCCACGACGCTGACCAGCACCTTCGCCCCGCAGACCGACGGCAAGTCCTTCAGCTGCATGCCGTCAAGCTTCCCGTGCTCGCGCACGCGGTGCTCCACGATCTCGACGCTGCCCTTGGAGAAGGTATCGACTCTGGCGGCGCTCGGGAAGCGCAGTATGCGCGCGATCTCCTTGGCGCACTCGTATTCGGGGTTTATGGTTATCGACAGGCCGAGCACCTCGCGCAGAAACTCCGTCTGCCGCAGGTACTCCGTGTCTCTTATACGCGCGATGACGTGCTTCGTGCCGAGCTTGCGCGCGGTGATGCCGCAGACCATGTTGACCTCGTCCTGCTGGGTCGCGGCCATTAGGAGGTCGGCCTCCGCCGCGCCCGCGCCGAGCAGCGTCTCATGGTTCGTCGCACTGCCCTCCACGCATATGACGTCAAGCTCGTTGGAAAGGTGGGTTATGGTTTCGGGGTCGCGGTCGATGACCGTGATGTCGTGCCCCTCCTCGGAAAGTATTTTTGCAACAGAGTAGCCAACCTTGCCGGCTCCTACAACAATTATTTTCATAGCTTGCTCCTTTGCATAAAAAGTACGCAAAAACCTTTTTATATTATATCATTTTCCCGTATTAAGGCAAGGGCAATTTGTCCTTTTGCCGGTTTGGGACGCAATTCTCGCTGTGCGAGAGAGATTTTCGGTCTGAGGGCTGGTATTTTTTCTTGCAATTTTGTAGAATGAGACTGCACAAGGCCAAGTGACTTCATTGTTGAGGAGAAAATAAATGGAAAAGAAAACCATCGGCAACTTCATAGCCGCCCTGCGCAAGGCAAACGGGCTTACGCAAAAAGAGCTTGCCGAAAAGCTCAACGTCTCCGACAAGGCGGTCAGCCGCTGGGAGCGCGACGAGTGCTATCCCGACCTGACGATGATTCCCGCGCTGGCGGAGATCTTCGGTGTCAGCTGCGACGAGCTTTTAAACGGCGGGCGCATAAACAGTGAGGAGCGCCAGCCGCGCCAGGAGCAGAAGACCGCGAAGCAGATAGACTTCCTTATAAACCGCGTGCGCGCGAGCTTCGCCGTTCACTCGGCGGGGATATACGCGCTCAGCGCGCTCGGCCTGCTGGCCGCGCTCGTCTGCAACACGGTGTTCGACCGCGCGTATCTCGGCTTCTTCCTCGCATGCGTATTCTATGTGGGCGGGCTTATGTGGCTTACGATGAAGCTCATCGCTTCGTTTTCCGCGCTGGTATACGAGACGGAGTCGCCGCTGCTCGACCGCGTGAAGGAGAAGATCGTCCGCGGCGCGGCGGGGAATCTGACCGGCGTACTCATTATGTTCGCCGCAGTCCTGCCGCTGATAGTCGTGGTGAACAGCCCCTACTACGGGCTTGATATCAGCGACTGGGCGAGATACGGCCTCGTCTTTGCCGGCATCGCCGCCGTTATCGGCCTGATAATATGCGCGGCCGTGCCGCGGATATGCACGGCGCGCGGCGTGTACGTGCCGGAGGATATGACCGTGAAGGCCGACAAGCTGCGGCTGAAGAGCGCGCTGATCCTCGTGGCAGTGCTAGTCGTGACCGCAGCGGTGCAGATAGCGCTGAACTACGACACCAGGCTTTTTGCCGACTCCACTTCGTTTGACACCGTCGACGACTTCGTTGCTTTCATGGAGACAAAGCAGACCTCGGGCGGGTACAATGACGCTCCCGCAACTGCGGCGGAATACGACGCGCCGGCATATGATTCGAGACAGTGGCGCGAGCAGCACACCCATAGCATAGAAGCGCCGGACGGCAGCGTGGTATGCACATATATTCAGCGCAACGAAAACGTAGCCAGCATGAGCTTCACTTGGGTCGAAAACGAGCTTGTGAGCATAAAGGTCATAACCGGCGACCAGCTGCGCGTGGCATGGCAGCGCCAGACGCTGATGAACGAGGCGTTCATCGCGGTATACATCGTCGAGGCCGCCGTTTGCCTGATCGTGTTCCTGTCCAAAAAGAAAAAGCTGGCGTAAGCAGATGATTCTGAAACAACCACGGTTTCTGTTGAAACCGTGGTTGTTTTTCAGCGCTTTTTCACCGCCAGAATGTAGTTCACGCCCTTCGGCGCGCGCATATCATCCCGACATGGCGCGAAATACCGCTTCGTCATCTCCTCGTCGTCGAGCTGTTCATAGATGAGAAAGCCGCAGTCGGCCAGCATTTTCTCTATCTCGGCGGCGGTGTACTTCGCCTTCATGCTCTCCCCCGCCGCGCCCGCGAGCTGTTCGTTCCGGCGCGTCTCGCCTGAGCCATCCGGCGTCTGGTAGTCAAAGCATATCGCGGAGCCGTCCGACCACAGGTCGGAGATCGACCGGAGCAGGCCGCGGAAAGAGTCGCTGTCCAGATAGTAGCTGAGGCCGAGCAGGCTTCCGAAGGACTTGTCCTCCGCTTTAAAGCCCGCGCCGCGCCTCCCACCGACCGTATTCTTATTACTATAAAAATCCGTTAATTTCAAGACTGGAAATTTTGCAGAAAATGTGGTAATATAAAGGTGGTGATGTTCT
>ENA-UONS01000611-UONS01000611.1-human-gut-metagenome-genome-assembly--contig:-CS19-NODE-611-length-39384-cov-7.116021_pt1 | contig 39384 bp, 24 predicted proteins | sample MGYA00242458_ERZ724005 | MGnify/ENA metagenome assembly ERZ724005
ATCCTCCTACGATTGATGCCCCCATTTTACCAGATTTATGCAGTTGCGTCCACCACCTATTGCGCACTTATCGGTTGATTTGCGGGTTACACGCCCATTGCACACGATCAAACCGAACGCCCCGGGCATCTGCCCGGGGCGTTTTGCGCTTATATCACAGTTTATGAAAAACCGGCTGCCGGTTTTCGAAGGTACAGACGTACCCGAAAATGTCTTTCAGAATGTCACAGGCGCGGAACGTATACTGCCCCACCCGGTTGCAGCGGTGGGCGTCGGAGCCGACGGTGACGATCTCGCCGCCCAGCTCCCGGAAGCGCCGGAAAATGTCGGCGGAGGGAAGAAAATCGCCGCAGCGGTCAACGCCGCTGGTATTCATTTCCAGCCCCTTGCCCTTTTCGGCCAGAACCCGGAGAATTTCGTCGATGACCTCCCGGTGGGCAACATAGGACAGGGGCGCGTGTGTGGGGTGACAGGGGGGCTTGCTGATATAAGTCAGATGTGCCAGTACGTCGAAATCTTCATGAACCTGAACACAGGCCAGCGTTTCCTCCAGATACCGCTGCTCCACCTGATAAACGGTCTTCCCCTGCCAGAACGGCTCAAAATACACGTCAAGCCCGTCCACAAAATGGATGGAGCCGAGGACAAAATCAAAGGGACGCCGGGCAAGGTCTTTCCGGAACTGCGCCGGATTATCCCGGGTAAGGCCGAACTCCACGCCCCGCCGGATGGTCAGCCCGGGAAGCGCCAAATGGTCGTACTCCGCGTTGTAGTCCTCCGTGCGGAAGGTCAGATCGCCCATCTGGCCGGTGGGGTCGTAGTCCAGATGGTCGGTGAAGCAGATTTCCTTCAACCCGGCGTCCAGCGCCGCCTGCGCCAAGGCGCGGCCGGTGTCGTGGCCGTCAAAGGAAACCCGGGAATGAATGTGAAAATCAAACATCGCTCTCTTTCTCCTCCCAAAACAGGCGGAATGCCGTGGGCAGCGCCGCCTGCGCGTCGATCTGCTCTGCCGTGAACCATGAAAAGCCGCCGGATTCTTCGGCAACTTCCAGATAAATTCCCTTCATGTTCCACTGGATATGGGTGAAAATGTGCTTTCTCGAAACCTCCCGCAGAATTTCCCGGGGGCGAAGCCCCATCCGCTCCACCTCGGCCAGCGCGTGAGCTGTATCCAGATGTCCGGCCACATTGGGAAACTGCCACAGCCCCGCGAGAAGCCCTTTGCCCGGGCGCTTTTCCAGAGCATATTTCCCGTCGCATTGCAGAATGAACACGGTTCTGTCCTCCTGCCGCCGCTCCCGCTTGGGGGACTTGACAGGGAGGGCTTCCGCGGTGCCATGCTGATATCCGAGACAAATTTTCCGACAAGGGCAGCTGCCGCATTCCGGTTTTCGGTTGGGGCCGCAGACGGTGGCACCCAGCTCCATCAGCGCTTGCGTGAAGTCACCGGCTTCTTTCGGATAGATGGCGGCAAGCCTTTCCCGGACACTGGCTTTCATGGCGGGCAGATCGATAGGGGAGGGGTCGTCCGTCAGCCGGGAGAAGACCCGCAGCACATTGCCGTCCACAGCCGGGACGGGGAGGTCAAAGGCGATGGAGCAGACAGCGCCCGCAGTATACTCGCCGATACCGGGCAGCGCCAGAACCGCATCGTATTCCCCGGGAAATTGGCCGTTATAGCGTTCCTGAATGACCTGCGCGGCCTTTTTCAGATTCCGCACCCGGCTGTAGTAGCCAAGTCCCTCCCACAGCTTGTGCAGAGCGTCGTCATCACAGTTTGCCAGAGCCTCCACGGTGGGCAAAGCGGCGAGGAAGCGGGCGTAGTAGCCCTTGACAGCTTCCACCCGTGTCTGCTGGAGCATGATTTCCGACAGCCAGATATGGTAAGGCTCTTTCGTTTCCCGCCATGGCAGGCAGCGGTGGTTTTCCCGATACCACGGAAGCAGCAGCTCGGGGAGCATATTCAAATCCAGATTATCCATATCCAGCGTCTCCTTATGGTGGACATTTTACACCAGAAACACCGGGGCTGTCAAGGCGGCGCGGAGGGGAAGATAAAAAAGTTGGAAAAAGCGAAAAAAGCACTTGCATTTTTTTAAGAGATGTGGTACTATATTCAGGCATTTGAGAGAAGTGCGTATGCGCCAGTAGCTCAGTTGGATAGAGTGACTGACTACGAATCAGTAGGTCGGGGGTTCGAGTCCCTTCTGGCGTACCAGAGAAGAATAATCCGAACCTGTTCTTGGTGGAAAACGGGTTCGGATTATTTTTGTTCCTAGGACTCGAACAATAAAATGCAAATGTCCGGTGGATATTATTTTTTCGAGAATTCAACCATAATCTGACTCAGCAGCTTTTGCTGATGCTCGGTAAGACCGGGATATGGGGAATGATCGTTCGTAAATTCGTAAATCAGGGAATGAATGATCGCCTTTTGCGTGTCGTTCAGCCCATCTACCGAGACCATCTCCGCCTTATCTATCCCAACGAGAAAATCCAGTGACACGTTGAAAATCAGTGCGATCTCGGTCAGTACCTCCAGCGGAGGGATACGGAGATCATTTTCATAGGCGCTGATGACAGACTTGCTTCGATTCAGTGCTTTTCCCAGTTCAGATTGCGACATATTGTGATCCATACGTAATTGCTGCAAGCGTACTCCTAAATCAACCATTACTGATTTCCTCCATAGGTTTTATATCAGTAACATTTTATTTTACTTGCGTTCTGTTTGAGTGGACTGTATAATAGTGCTGTCTTGAAATAGTGGAATTATTTGCAAATATGTTTTGCAAGACAACACACTGCAACAGAAACGAGGTAATTTGTATGATTGAATCCACATCTTTGATCCCGTTGCCGGATGGAATATATTTACTATCCATCCTTCAGCAGAATTTGGAGGAAAAAGATCCCGGCTTCAAAGAGGAACTGCGTCAGTTCCAAACCGCAAAAGCCGCCCTGCAAACTACTTTGAAAGATGATTCAGAAAAATCCGCCGAAGAATATCTTTCATCACTGGAAAGCCTTTTTGCTTCGAAGCTACTCTACATTGCATGGCTTGGTGTGTCTTGGAATCTGGATTGTTTTCGTAACCCGGTCTCAAAATTACGGCTTCTGTCCGATTATGAGGAACTTCATGGGGAATCCTTTTTCAATACGATTCCTCAAATTATGGCGATTATGAAAAAAGTTTCTGAGAATGCGCTGCTTTTGCCGCATGATTGTTGTGAGTATGTTGATAAGATTTCTGACTACTATTCCTATCTGGAAACCATAGGCTTCAAGCTTGTACACTATTGGGGCTTCCTGTGGGGCAACGAATTCTTCCCCAAAGTCGTTCCCGGGTATGCCGCTGATACAGTTTTTACCGCAAAGTACACGCATATGCTTGAACACGATCTTGGCATCATACTTGCAGACCAGACGTAACAAACGGAGCCTCCATTTGGCGGAGGCTCCGTTTGTTAGCAAATACTGCCTGATGATCGATTACACCCTGTCCAGAATTCTTCCGTCCGTAGAAACGATCACCACGTCCCACGGGATCAGCTTTCCGCTGTTCAGCAGCGCCTTTTTCACCGCCTGCTCAATACCGCCGCAGCAGGGGACTTCCATCCGAACGACCGTGATGCTGCGGATGTCGTTGTGCTTCAGAATCTCCGTGAGCTTGTCGGAATAGTCCACGGCGTCCAGCTTGGGACAGCCTACCAGCGTGATGCGGCCCTTGATGAAATCCTGATGGAAATTGGCATAGGCGTAGGCCGTGCAGTCGGCGGCGACCAGAAGCTTCGCCCCGTCGAACCATGGCGCGTTCACGGGCGCAAGCTTGATCTGCACCGGCCACTGACGCAGCTGGGACTGCTGGGGCGTCCTGACGTCGCAGGGGGATTCCTCCCGGTGAATGGCCCGCGCCGCGGAGCCGGGGCAGCCGCAGGGCAGTTTTTCTTCCTTTTTTGCTTTCGCGGCCAGAACGGCGGCTTCGTCATAAGCAGCCGCTTCCCGTTCTACGAAGGTGATCGCGCCGGTGGGGCAGGCGGGGAGACAGTCCCCCAGACCGTCGCAATAATCGTCCCGCATCAGCTGCGCCTTGCCGTCTACCATGGCGATGGCGCCCTCGTGGCACGCCGCCGCGCAGGCGCCGCAGCCGTTGCATTTTTCCCGGTTGATTTCAATAATTCTGCGAATCATAATCTGTTCCTCCTGTTTTTTGGGGGAAACTCTGAACAAATCACCTTCGGCTGGACAGCGGACCTTTTTCCCTAGCCGTGCGGCTTCACAAGCGGGAAATACACAAAGTATTCCTCCACTTGTGAAGCCTTCGTCTAGGAAAAAATCTCTCGCCGCCAGCTCTCGCCGATTTGTCCAGAGCTTCCCTTGACTTTATGGCCACAGTTTACTATACTATTGCAAAAACGTATGTTGGAATTCCAACAAAGGAGCGATTATGGAAGCATATTATGAAATATTGTCCCAATGTCCGCTGTTCACGGGGATAACGCGGCAGGAAATGCCGGAAATACTGAACTGTCTGGACAAAAAGGTGGTCGAGATACCAAAAGGCGACCCGGTGTTTCTGGAAGGGGAGCCTGCCCGGTTCGTGGGGGTCGTGCTGTCCGGCGGGGTGCAGATCGTCCGGGACGATTACTACGGAAACCGAAGCGTGCTGACGGTGGCCGCGCCCGGCGGGCTGTTCGCGGAAGCTTTCGCCTGCGCGGGGCTGGAGACATTGCCGGTCAGCGCCTTTGCCGTGCAGAACAGTACCGTGCTCCTGCTGGATTGCCGGCGGGTGATGACCGGCTGCGGCCATGACTGCCTGTTCCACAGCCGGCTGGTATACAATCTTTTGCAGGGCATCGCCCAGAAAAATCTGGCGCTGACGGAGAAAATACGGTTCATGTCCCGGAAAACGACCCGGGAAAAGCTGATGGAATTTCTTCTCGATCAGGCGAAGCGCCACGGCAGCGCGGAGTTTACGATCCCCTATGACCGTCAGGCGCTGGCGGATTATCTGGGCGTGGAGCGGAGCGCCATGTCGGCGGAGATCGGGAAGCTGCGGAAAGACGGGCTGATCGAAACCGGCGGCGCGTGGTTCCGGGTGGCGGCTTCTGACGGAAAATGATTACAAATGTGTAACAATATGTGGATTCTGACGGCTTTTTCGACACAAGATGTTGTGGGGATTTTAAAAATTGTATTGACAATTTCTTAAATCGGTCTTATAATACTGAATAGAGAAACACGAGCAGAGGCGCTGCGTCCGTAACGGCGGTTTCGTCAGGGGGCAGGGCTTAACAAGGAAATGGGGTAATAAGGAACATCTGACTACATCGTCTGCGACTGTGAGCGGATCTTTTCCGCCCACTCTTCGGTATCGAAAACGGGAAATACACAAAGTATTACTCCGTTTCCGATACCTCGATTGGTCGAAAAATCTCTCGCTCACAGCTCTTGCCGATGTAGTCAGATGTTCCTTGAAGCCCCGCATTGACCAATACCGTGTGCGTTTAGAAGCCTGTCCGTTGGCGAAAGCCAGTCATTGGGGCGACCTGAGAAGGCAGGGCAGGTTTTGCTTGAGGCGCGAGTCGGGAGACCTACTGTTTCGTCAGAATGTTGCTTCGGAATGGTCATGGCGATGTTCTACCCGTCGGTGGAACACGCGATGGCCATTTTTTGCGTGGTTTCTCTAAAATTACAACCTAATGCTATTTCCTGATTAAAATCAAAGATTTTAATCAGGAAGGCATCGCCTAATGGCGCTGCCAGTTTTGTGATTTATAAGGAAAGAAATCACAAAACAAGTCTCATATGAACTCCTTGCCCTTCGGGCAATTAAAATCTTTTCTAAAGATTTTAATTGGAGTTCAGTATAATTCATGTTTCCGTGGCCGGGCGGGGCGTTCAGACTGCCCGGCTGAACAAGAGAACGGGGTGTGAGTCCCCACGCTGCCGGCACTGTAAGTGTCGAGACGGCCTGCCGTTGGTGAAAGCCAGTCATTGGAGAATTCCGAGAAGGCAGACAGGCCGCCGCTCGAGACACAAGTCAGGAGACCTACGGAAACAGACAGCGGCCGCTTTGCCCCGGGAATTGGGCGGAGACGGTCGGTTTTCGGCGCAGAAAAACGGCTGCGGCGGTCTATTGTTTTGGACTGCCGCAGCCGTTCTTCATTATATATAGAATGTAGAAAAAGGTGCATTATGCCGACGCCAAGCAGAAATGCGATTTATGACGCGACCATCCGCAGAATGACCGCGTGCGCTCTGGAAGAAGCGGAGAACCGTTTCGCCGTGGAACACGCGCAGGACACGGAGCGGCAGCTTGCCGATTATCTCCGCAAATATGCGGACGAACTGGGGCACACGCCATGGCCACGGGAGATTCCGGGCGGCGCAACCATTCAGACACGCTTCGGAAGCTGGGAGGCGGCTGTGGCGGAGGCGGGGCTGCCTTTCCCCGAGCATCCGAACCAGCCGGGCAAGTTCCGGCGCGTCCGGGAAGAGACCCGGCGCCAGCGAGCCATCTACCGCCAGAAGAAAGCCGAAAAACGGGAGCGGGCGAAGGAACGAATGAAGGCGCAGGAAGAAAAAAGAAGAAAAAATCGTCAATCCGGTATTACCTGATCCGCGTAACCCCCTTGCGCGAATCTGTAATATATTGGGAAACTCTGAATCAATCGTCTGAGGCTGAGCAGCGGGTCTTTTGCCCCCATGCCGCAGACTGAAAAACGGGAAATACATGCAGTATTTCTCCGTTTTCCAGTCTTTGCCTGGGAACAAAATCCCTCGCTGTCAGTTCCTGCCGATGGAATCAGAGCTTCCATTAAGCTGTTTTGATTGCCCAAGGAACAGCTTTTCCTCCCTTAATACCGCCGTCGGAGCAGAGGCGGCGGTATTAGGGTCTATCTGAAAACCGTCAACACGCCCAAACAGCGGGTCTTTTCCGTCTGCTGTGCACCATTTTCCCTTGCAATACACAAAGTATTTCTGCGGAAAAATGGCTTCATCAGACGAAAAATCCCTCGCTGTTGGTCATATTTCCGGTTTTAAGATAGACCCTAAGGAAACCCTAAATAAATCGTCTTCGGCTGGCGGCGAATCTTTTGCCCCATCCGTACAGTTCTGAAAGCGGGAAATACACAAAGTATTCCTCCACTTTCAGAACTTTCGGCTGAGCCAAAATCTTTTGCCGCCAGCTTTCGCCGATTTACTCAGAGCTTCCTTAAGAAAGCAAAAACCTCCGCCGGGTATCCGGCGGTGCAGATAGATATCCGGCTTATTTTGTGGCAAATGCGCGACCGACCGAAACGGGAGACACGCATTCTTGTTCAGCTGAACAAGGGAATCCGGTGCAAAACCGGAACACGGCGGGCAGACCCGTCGTGCTGTAAGCACGGAGCCGACTTCCTTTCCGCGAAAGCGGGTCATTGGGGAAACCTGAGAAGGCGGGAAGCGGCGTGGACGATTTCGTCCGAACGTGTTAGTCAGAAGACCTACAAACTGTGCGTTTGAAAAACGTGCAGCATAAGCAGAACGCCCCGGCAGCGGTAAACCCGACGTGCCGGAGCTGGCCGGAATGAATTCCGCTTTACGCCTGCGGGCGTTGCAATACCATATAATGAGGAGGTTTATTTATGAAGAGAAGACTACTGGCATTCCTGCTGGCGTTTGTGATGACGTTCAGCCTTGTGCCGGTAAACACGTTTGCCGCAGAGGCAGATGCAGCCGTTCATTACACCAACATTACCACGGAATCCGGCGAAAATGTGACCGTCGAGTATGTGGAAACGGTTGTTGGTGAAGCGGCGTGGGGTGAATCGATCAACACACCGTATTACCATGTGACGATTCCTGAAGGAACCGAAAAGGTGCTTCTCACCTATCCGGAAAGTGTCAATCTTGTGCTTTCCGGGGATGACACGGCAGTTTTCTTCTACAGAAATACGGACCCGGGACAAAGCGAGATTGCTCTCGGCGGGGCTCTCACGGTTGCGACCAACGATGACGGAAGCAAGACGGTGACCATTCCTGTTGAAAGTTTCATGCGGAGTGCGGCTGGTTCAGTTGCTGTGGGCATGGCATACTACGTTGACGGGGAGAACCAGTCTGCTGCCGAATTCTTTGACTTTACTTACGCAGCCCTGACCCATGCGGTTACCCTGACCTCCGGCGAGGGCTATACCCTGACCGGAGAAACCACGGTAGAGGACGGCAAGGACTACAGCTTCACCGTCACCATCGCCGACGACTACGAGATGGAAGACAACTTCGTAGTCAAGGCCAACGGCGAAACGCTGACGGCTGGTGAAAGCGGCAGCTACACGGTTGAGAACGTCACTGCCGATCTGACCATTACCGTCGAGGGCGTCGTGAAAAAGCAGGCTGCCGGTCACGCTGTGACTTTGACTCCCGGCGAGGGCTATACCCTGACCGGAGAAGCCACGGCAGAGGATGGCAAGGACTACACCTTCACCGTGACCGTGAGCGAAGGCTACGACGCGGCCAACATGGTCGTCAAGGTCAACGGCGAGGAAGTTACCGCGGTTGACGGCATTTACACCGTCGAGAAGGTTTCCTCCGACCTGACCATCACCGTCGAGGGCGTGACCGAAGCCGTTCAGAAGACGGCCGGCCTGTCCGTTCTGAAGTTCGGCGACACAAGCACCGAGGCCAAGGCGCAGATGTTCCAGCTGATTCCGGCTTTCGACCCGGCGGTCAAGGAATACACCGTGCTCGTGCCGGACAACTCCAATATGTTCTACGCTTGGGCGACGCAGGCTGATGACAGAAGCAGCAGCACGACCATCACGGCCAAGTGGGTAAACCTTAACGTTGATACCGAGAAGACACAGGCTCTGACCTCCGGCAAAGCCAGCGGCCAGAATCTGGCAGGCTTCGCACCCACCGGCACGAAGGTCAACACCATGACCGTCACCGTTGTGGACGGCGACTTCAAGGATGAGTACAAGCTCACCTCCGTCCGTGTTGCGCCGAGCCTGACCGCCCTGTCTCTGGACGGCATCCGGTTCGCGGAGAGATTCTCCGCTACCAAGACGGCTTACACCGCGACCACTGCCGCCGAGAGCGTTACCGTTGCGGCGACTCCCCGTGATGAAAGCTACACCGTCACCGTCAACGGCGGCAGCGACACCACCGTTCCGCTGAATCTTGGTGAGAACAAGATCAACGTGGTCGTCACCAACCCCGGCGGCTACACCAATACCTACACCATTACCGTTACCAGACTGGCATCCATCGAGGTCGGCTTCACCGTTGACCCCGCCGACGCCAAGGTAACTGTCTGGGATTCCAACAAGGACAGAATTGCTCCCACGGACGGCAAGTATTCCGTCATGGCTGATGCCGAGTACACCTACCTCGTGCAGAGTGACGGCTATGTCAGCCAGAAGAGCAGCTTCAAGTTCAGCGAGAGCAGCACCATCGACATTACTCTGGCTGTGGCCACGGAGAACCCGAACCTCGACAGAAGCATCACTGCCGAGTGGGGCAACTTCCGCAACGGCGACAACAACCTTGGCATCACCAACGCCAAGACCCCCTACGCTCCTGAGGACACGGAGCTTCTGTGGGCTGTGAAGCACGGCACCGGCTGGGCGGCCGCCCCCGGTTCTCCCATCATGGTCGATGGCGACATCTACACCTACTCCGGAAGCACCATCCGCCGTCTCAACAGCATGACCGGCGAGGTCGTGACCGAAGGCACCATGGTTGATAAGTCCAGCTACTCCATCGTCCCCATGACTTATGGCGACGGCATGGTCTTCGTTGGCCTGTCCGGCGGCAAAATTCAGGCATTCAATGCCAAGACCCTGGAATCCCTGTGGGTCTACACTGACGAGCTGGGCGGACAGCCCAACTGCCCCATCACCTACAAGGACGGCTACATATACGCAGGCTTCTGGAACAGCGAGGACAGAAACGCCAACTTTGCCTGCATCAATACCATTGACGAAGATCACGCCTCCGCTACCGAGGTCAAGTACGCCAGCTGGACTTACACCAGAGCGGGCGGCTTCTACTGGGCGGGCGCCTACGTCACCGACAAGCTTGCCATCGTCGGCACCGATGACGGCGCAGGCGGTTACGACACCAACGGCGCCGCGCTGCTGGTCTTCGACCGCTTCACCGGCGAGAAGCTCGACACCCACGAGGGTATCCGCGGCGACCTGCGCTCCAACGTTTCCCATGACCCCGAATCCGACCGGGTGTTCTTCACCACCAAGGGCGGCATTCTGGGCAACGCCCAGATCGACTGGGATACCGGTAAGATCCTGGACTACAAGGAAGTCGTTATCAAGGATGCGCAGGGCAATGCCAACGCCATGTCCACCTGCACGCCTTCCGTGTACAACGGCAGAATCTACATCGGCGTCGCCGGCACCAGCCAGTTCGGCGCCAACAGCGGCCATGGCATCGCGGTTTATAACCTGAACGGCGACGGCTCCATGACCCAGGCGTATGTTTACGCCATCGTCGGCTATCCCCAGACCTCTGCCATGGTCTCCACGGCATACTCTGCCGAGGATGGCTCCGTGTACATCTACCTGCCCTACAACTATACCCCCGGCGGCGTTTCCGTACTGAAGGATAAGCCCGGCCAGACTGCGTCTGTGACCACCACCGGCTCCGGCTACAGCGAGGTCTTCACCCCGGTCGGCCCCCTGGCGCAGTACTGCATCTGCTCCACCATCGCCGACCAGTACGGCACCATCTACTATAAGAACGACTCCTGCTACATGATGGCGATCACCTCCAAGATCGAATCTCTGGAGATCACCCAGTATCCCACCATCACCGAGAACGAGGACGGCTCCATCACCGTTGACGGCCTGAAAGCTGTCACCAAGCTGAAGAACGGCGAGGAGCGGGATGTATCCAACTATGTTTCCGTCGTCAAGAACGAGGAGACCGGCGGCTACACCGTGTCCTACACCTACGGCTTCGACAACGCTAACTACGGCCTGAAGACCGTGACCGCTGAGATTGCCGACTACACCGTCACCATCCCCACGGGCGAGGGCTACACCGTCACCGGTGAGAAGACCGTTAAGAATGGCGAAGACTACACCTTCACCGTGACCGTGAGCGAAGGCTACGACGCGGCCAACATGGTCGTCAAGGTCAACGGCGAGGAAGTTACCGCGGTTGACGGCATTTACACCGTCGAGAAGGTTTCCTCCGACCTGACCATTACCGTCAGCGGCGTGAAAAAGCAGGTTGCCGGTCATGCTGTGACTTTGACTCCCGGCGAGGGCTATACCCTGACCGGAGAAGCCACGGCAGAGGATGGCAAGGACTACACCTTCACCGTGACCGTGAGCGAAGGCTACGACGCGGCCAACATGGTCGTCAAGGTCAACGGCGAGGAAGTTACCGCGGTTGACGGCAAGTACACTGTCGAGAAGGTTTCTTCCGACCTGACCATCACCGTCAGCGGCGTGAAGAAAATCATTATTGGCCTGTCCACTCTGAGATTCGGCAGCACCGACAGCATCAGAAGCGCGAAGTATTTCGATATGACCCCGTCCTTCGATCCGGCCGTCAAGGAATACACCCTGCTCGTACCGGACAGCACCAATGCTGTTTACGCATGGGCAACCCGCGGCGCAGACCTGTCCACTAAGGCGAGCATTAAGGCCACGTGGACGAGCATGAGCACCGGCGAGGCTTCCAACACGACGCTTATCTCCGGCAGCTCCACAGGCAAGAACCTGTCCGGCTTCAACATTGCCAGCGCCGAATCCAACACCCTCACCATCACCGTGACCGATGACGGTTCCACGGACGTTTACACCGTCAAGACTGTCCGCATTGCCCCGTCCCTGACGAAGCTGGCTCTGGATGGCGTCAAGGTCAACGAGACCTTCTCTGCCACCAAGAAGACCTACACCGCGATGACTACGAAGGACAGCGTTACCGTTCTGGCGACACCTCGCGGCGAGGACTACACCGTGACCTACAACGGCGAGACCAGCAATGTCATTCCGCTGTCCACAGGCGAGAACAAGATCGAGATCGTCGTCACCAATAAGGACGGCTACACCAGTTCCTACACCCTCACCGTCACCAAGGCTGACCACACCGTCACCATCCCCACCGACGAGAGCTACCTCGTCACCGGTAAGGAAGCCGTTATGGACGGCGCGGACTACACCTTCAAGGTGGAAGTCGATTACCGCTACGAGGCGGGCGAAGACTTTGCCGTGAAGGTCAACGGCGAAACCGTGACCGGCGAGAAGGGCGTTTACACCGTCAAGAACGTCACCACAGATCTGGTCATCACCGTCGAGGGCGCGACGAAGAAGGTTCTGAAGCCCGTAACGGTCTACTTCTCCTTCTCTCACGACGATAAGTTCGAGTCCTGCGAGCAGTCCGGCCAGACCGTGGCTCTGAAGAAGGTCACCGTTCCTTACTTCGATCTGGCACTGTACGGCCTTGAGGACTTCTACTTTGCCTCTGAGGACTACGGCCCCGCCAGCGGCGATCCCACCGGCGGCCCCGGCAGTGCTCTGGACCCCGGCACCAAGGAATTCGCTTACGGCAAGATCACCATGCTGCACCTGTTCCTCTATGCCACCGAGGTTTACTATCTGGGCATTGACCCTGCGGATGCGGGCAAGGGCTATCTGGCGGATAATGGTATGGGCACCGATATCTTCAATTACAGCGGTTCTACGGGCTCCATCTTCCTGCAGAATATCTGGAATTACGACCTGAACCTGAACTACTATCTGAACTACGAGTATCCTCTGGCCTCTGCGGGCTGGGGCAGCACATGCGATCAAATCCTGCTCCGCGAGGGCGACATCGTCACCCTCGGCCACTTCTCCGACTGGAGCTTCTTCAATGATACCACCAGCATCTTTAATTACATCGTAGCCGACAAGACGGATCCCGTTCAGGGCGACAAGATCAAGCTGGAGCTGTACCATGCGGGCGCTGACATGTATGGTACTTACAACACTGCCCACACCCTCATCGACTACAGCCCCAGTGTTTACTGCACGCCTGTCAACGATATCGTTTCCGGCGACGTGACCACATGGCAGTATGTGGGAAATGCGGAAGCTGACGGCAGCCTGGTCGTGGACACCAGCAAGCTGGCTCCCGGCGAGTATATCTTTGCTCTGGCCGGCCAGCCCGGTAAGGAGAACTCCGGCGTCATCTGCTCCACCCCCGGCGGCATCCGCCTGACCATCCACGAGAAGCCCGTCGTGAAGGGCGATCTCAACGGCGACGGTGTGATCAACTCCACCGACGTAATGGCTCTGTTCAACGCGATCAACTCCGGCGATGACCTCGACGCCACTGTTGCAGACGTCAACGGCGACGGCGTGATCGATGCCCGCGACGTGATGGCGCTGTACAACATCATCAAGAGCGACAACTGATCCAGCAGATGGTTTGCCGGCCGGAATATCCTGTTTTGACCGGCAAACCCAATCTTACCGGCACTGAATCCAAAGCAAAAAGACAACTTCTGACAGGAGGATGTTATGAAAATTTTTAAGAAATCCATGTGCCTGCTCCTCGCGGTAGTCATGGTTCTCGGCATGGCGATCACCGCCTCCGCCGTGGAGACCACGGAAACCATGAGCGTGACGGCCAGCAAGGCCAACCCGGCGGTTGGCGAGGAATTCAGTATTTATCTGAACGCCAGCGGCAATATCGCCGAATGCGGATGCTTCCAGATGGACCTGTACTACGATCAGGATCTGTTCGAGTACGTGGGCGCAAACACCGCTTTCACACCCAACCACAACACCAATAAGACCACCGGCGCGCGGTATATCCGCCTGACGTGGCTTGACCTGACCAGCCAGACCGTGATCCCCAAGGGGCAGTTCTGCGAGCTGAAGTTCAAGGTCCTGAAGGCTGGCGAATATCACTTCCAGCTGACCAACATCGTCATTTCGGATTATAAGGGCGACGCCATCATGAATGTTGCCACTGCTCCCGGCTCCGTGGACGTGGCTGCAACGGAAGCCCCCGCCTTCGTCGGCTACGCAGTTTCCGCTTCCGAGGACAAGGCTGTCACCGTCGGCGAGAGCGCCGAGGTCAAGATCAATGTTTCCAACAGCGACAGCATCATCACCACCTACAACGCCTATGATCTGACCCTGACCTATGACACCGACAAGCTGACCTACAATTCCTGCACCGCCGCCGACGCTCTGGCAGTCGTGAAGGAAGACGTTCCCGGCACCATCCGTGTGATCGGCTTCGGCGATGACAAGAATCTGGATACCCCCGCCGCTACCCTGAGCTTCACCGCCAAGGGCACGGGCGAAGCGGAAGTGAAGATCACCTCTGCCAAGGTTGACATCGGCTCTCAGGCCGTCGGCAGCGACGCCCCTGCGGCTTTCCTCCTGGACGACACCACCGTGATCAAGGTGACCGGCTACACCGTCACTTTGGGCGAGGGCCTGTCCGGTGAATCCACCGTCGCTCCCGGCGCGGACTACACCTTCACCGCTACCGACGCGGACAACTACGACTACGTTATCTCCGCCACCATGGGCGGTGAGGCCACCACTGCCAACGACAACGGCGACGGCACCTACACCATCCCGGGTGTCACCGGCAATCTGGTGATCAATGCTACCATGACGCCCAAGAGCTACAATGTCACCGTGGAAGGCACCGGCGCAGGCGATGTGACCGCTGCCGATAAGGCCACTTACAACACCGACTACACCTTCACCGTGACCGAGGACGATAACTACACCTATACCACCACTGTGACCGTGGGCGGCAAGGCCTACGCGTTGGGTACTCCCGAGAATGGCAATTACACCATCCCCGGCACCGACATCAAGGGTGACATTGTGATCAGCGTCACCAAGACCGTGAAGCCCTCCTCCGTGGTTTCCGTCACCAAGCCCGATTACGTAAAGGGCAACGACACCGCCACCAAGGGTCAGGATTACACCTTCACCGTCGATAAGGAAGAAGGCTATGATTACTCCGAGCCTACCATCAAGATCGGCGGGCAGGATGTGACCGACAAGCTGGTCAAGAACGGCGATGGCAGCTACACCATCCCCGGCTCCACCATCACCGGCAACATCACCATCGAAGTGACCAAGACCGCGGCTGTTGCTGTGGACGCCGCCCAGTACCTCACTCTGGACGGCAAGGTCATGTACCTTGTGACCGCTTCCGGCACGCTCCCCGAGGGTCAGGTTGCCAAGTACGACGGCATGAGCATGTTCTGGTCCGAGAAGTACAACGCATACGCTTATCTGGTTATCTCTGCGGATAATCTGGAGGCTGTGAAGGCGGAAGCCGCTGCGAAGGTCAAGGTCGCGGAAGGCACCTCTGCCGGAACCGTGGATTACAGCGGCGATGTGAACGGCACCGGCCTGACCGACGTCAACGACGCTCAGCTGACCTACGATATGTACAACACCAAGTATAGCAGCTTCGATGTTGTCTCCATGCTGAAGTTCCTGAATGCCGATGTGAGCGGCGACAAGAAGGTCAATACCGCTGACGCTACCGCTATCGTAAGCCTCATCAAGTGATTTCCTGAATGATCGGGTCTTCTGACCCGAAACCAAAGTGCCTCCCCCGCCTTTCACGGCGGGGGAGGCCAGACCGCAGAATTCGGAGGGTCACAGGTGTCCCTATGGAAAGTGGGGACAGCTGTGAATTTCCGACACCTTTGCCGTAGGATGTGATTTTATGAAAAAGAGAATTTTGTCCAGCCTGCTTGCTTTTGTACTGTTTTTATCCGCCCTGCCCATGGGAGTTTATGCCGCGGAAACGCGCTATTCGGTCGCCGCTTCGCCGGATCAGACTACGGATGTTGGGAAGACCGTCAGCATGAGCGTGTCCGTCTCCGGGGGAAAGTACAATGCCTATGATCTGGTGCTGACCTATGACACCGCGCGGCTGACCTATGTGTCCGGTCAGGCGGCGGATAAAGGGGCTTCGGTAGCCGAAAAGAGCGGAAGCATCCGCGTTATCGGCTACGGCGCGGATAAGTCCGCTTCCACGAAGGTCGTAACCCTGACATTCAAGACAAAGGCGGCGGGGACTGCAAAGGTTGTGATTTCCTCGGCGAAGATCGACACCGGCGCAAACGCCCCGACAAAAAACGCGCCTCCGGCTGCGATCAGCAGAAATACCACAAAGTTTACCATCCAGCCGGGATACACCGTGACGCTGGACGAGGGGCTGACCTCTGACAGCCTGAGCGCGGCGGCAGGGGAGGATTATACCTTCCGTGCGACAGATCCGCTTCACTATGATTATAAGCCCTCGGCGAAGATCGGCGGCAAGGACGTCACGGTCAAGGATAACGGCGACGGCACCTACACCATCCCCGGCAGCGAGATCAACGGAAATATCACGGTCAAGGCGAACAGAACCCCCAAGACCTATAAGGTAACATTCAAGGGCGAGGATCTGTCGGGCGAGAATTCCGCGCCTTATAACACGCCCTACCATTTCAAGCTGAACCGGAAGGCCGGATACAGCTACGTTCTGCGTGTGACCATCGGCGGAAAATCTTACACCGGCTACAAGGCGGAGAACGGCGGCTACGTGATCCCGGGCGCGGACATCACAGGCGACATTGTCGTCACCGCGCAGAAAACCAAGATCAATTCCGGCGGCGGAAGCTCCAGCGGCGGCTCAGGCGGCGGAAGCTCTGCCAAGTATGTGTCGGTCAGCTTCATCGGCTCCGGCGCGGACGACGCGGTGGGCAGGAAAACCACACGGCGCGGTTCGGATTATACATTCCGCATTGATCGTAAGGACGATACCGATTATGACGTTTCCGCAAGGGTCAACGGCGTCACCGTCAAGTGTACCTACGACAGTAAAAAGAATATTTACCGTATTTCTGGCAGCGAGGTTACAGGAGATATCACCATCACGATTACGAAGGGCGCCCCGGTGGAGGTCAACGTATACGTCACGCTGGACAAGCAGAGCATGTACCTTGTGACTTACAGCGGCAGCGTTGAAGATGGGCATGTCCCCATGTACGACGGACAGAATATGTACTGGTCGGAAGCCTACAACGCCTACGCATGGCTGGTGATTTCCTCCGCTGATGAAAAAGAGGTCGTGCGGACTGCCCGGAACAGTATCATCATCGGAGAAGGGGAGGCCGCCGCCTCTATCGACTACTCCGGCAACGTTGATCTCAGCGGGCGCATCGATGTGGACGACGTACATCTCGACCACGACGTGTACAACGCGAGATACACGCTGGTAAGCATGGTGATGCACAAATTCCTGAACGCAGATGTCAACAGAGACCGGAAGGTGGACGTAAAGGATGCGGTGTGGATCGTCAACCGCATTCTCAGCGGACAGCAAGGAGCGTGACATATGAAGAAAATCACCAGTGTCATTCTGGCCATCGCACTGATATTCGCGCTGGCCGTGACGACCATGGCGGCGGAGATCGCGGACTGCACCGTGTCCGCCGATTCCGTGTCGGCGACGGCGGGGGGGACTGTGACTGTACCCATCCGCATTTCCGGGAACCGGGGCTTTACCAATTTCGGCATTGCTCTGGACTATGACCGGGAGCAGCTGGAGCTGCTGAGCATCCGGACGGCGGAAGGGGAAACGCCCTATCTCTGCGGCACGACGGTTGCCGTGAATACCCAATGGACAGGTACGGGCGAGAAGACCTTTGGCTACGTCACGGCTGCTCTGGAAGAAGCCGCGACGGCAGACGGAATTCTGTTCACGGCCACGTTCCGGGTCAGTGGGGATTTTTCCGGCACTGCGGCGGTGCAGCCGGTGGTGCAGTATATGCGCAGCAACAAACGGCTGCTGTCTGTATTTGACGCCATCCCCGTCACGACCGTGAGCGGAACCGTATCGACGGTTCTGGTGGGAGACTATGACCAGAACGGAACGGTGAACGCGCTTGACGTCATGGGCCTGTACAGAGCTGTGATAAGCGGCACGGATTTCTCGGAAGAGGATCTTGACCGTCTGGATGTCAACCGGGACGGTATGATCAACGCGCTTGACATAATGGCAATTTATGGGATCGTATCGGGCGGTCAGGAATGACCCGACCCACAGAAAAGGAGCGAAATATGATGAAAAAAGTTCTGTCCTGCTTACTTGCGGTCATGCTTTTCCTGACCTGCATTCCCACGGCGATGGCAGTGGATAACGCCCGTGACTTCTTCTTTGAGCTGTCCGTGGACGGCAGCGATAAGAAAGAGGTACAGCCCGGCGACATCATTCAGGTGGATTTTAACCTGAAACGGTCGGACAGCGGCGACGCCTACACCATGTACGGTATGCAGAACGAAATTCGCTACGACAGCAATTTCTTCGAACTGGTGGAGGGCAGCGCCCTGCTGAGCAACGGCATTTCCACGACGGACATCGGCCTGCGGGACAATTACCGGGAATTTTACATGAACTTTGTGTCCCTGTCCGGCGGCGAGGAATGGAACGCCCAACGTCTGGTCGGCTCCTTCAAGCTGAAGGTGATCGCCACGTCCGGCGTGTCCAAGATCACGAATCAGGACTATCTGGTGTCCACCAAGGACGGAACCGATGAATATAAGGCGTCCTGTCAGGATGTGACCATCATCATTTCCACCGACTGCACGGTCACGTTTGAGCCAAACGGCGGCACGGCGGTTCCCAGCCAGACCGTCCGGTACGGCGAGACCGTGGAGCGGCCGGACAATCCTACCCGGGAGGGCTACCATCTGGTGGGCTGGTATTCGGATATCGACCTCCAGAATCCGTGGGATTTTGACACCGACACCGTTCAGGGCAATGTGACCCTGTACGCAAGATGGGAGAAGGGCGACGCACCTGAGACGGATGCTGACGGCACCGGCAGCGGCCTGTGGTGGCTGCTGGGTCTGGGCCTGCTTGGCTTGGGCTTGCTGTTGTTGCTGCTCCTGCTGCTGGGCAGAAAGACGGTTCACTTCGAGACCGGCTGCGACAGCAAAGTCAAGGATCAGAAGGTGAAGAAGGGCAGTCTGGTGACACGTCCCGAGCAGCCGGTTCGCCCCGGCAGAGCCTTCGCCGGATGGTACGCAGATGAGAGCTGCACCAAGCGCTGGGATTTTGATAACGACAAGGTTGAAGATAATATGACACTCTACGCAAAGTGGCTATAAGTTCATGCGTCCCCACCCGGATTTTTCCGGGTGGGGCACACGTGCATTCTGCGGGGGCACGTGAATTGGGGCAAATTCCGAAGACAAAAGGAATGGCAGTATGGATTGGAATTCATTATTTCACAGCAAATATCTGCGGGGCGGCCTGTGCGCAGTGCTGATCGCCGCGATCCTGCTGGGACTGTGGCTTCCGGGAACGGGGCTGAAGGAGGCCCAGCCGGATGACCCCCTGCAAGGGGAGGGCGTCCGGGAGATCACGGTGCTGAAGCTGGGGGAGAATTTGGAGCAGCTGAGCACCATTTCGGTTCCCAGCGGCGGTCAGACAAAATCCACAGAGCCGAATGACAAGGCCAGCGAGACCCGGCCGGAAGAAACCCAGCCTGATTCCTCCACGGACGACGGCAGCGACGATCAGGAGGACGGAAATCAGGGCGCCGACGGCGGGGAAGTTTCTCCCTCGGAGCTGTCGCTGGTCTTGACCTGGAACGCAAAGGGCATTGCCTGTGCCGCGGGCAACACGCAGGCGTTTTCCGTAAGCAGCTATGAGCTGAACGAGGACTTGTTCCGGTTTCGCGTAAGCCTGACCGGAACGCTGGCGCAGGACGCAAAGATCGTGAATGGCATCTCCATTACGGAATCCACCCAGACGGCAAGAGAACTGAAGTGGCCCAGCGACTCATTGATCATGAATCCGGCAGCGGGAACGGATAAAGAAGTTTACAATTTTTCATTTACGGTCAGGACTGCGGAACGGGATGTGTTTTTCCGGTATAAGATCACCTATCAGAAGCTCCCGGATGTGCAGCTTTCCTTTACATGGCGGGGAACCGGCAATCACAAAGGCACGCTGCTTTGCCTGCCCAATGGCAGTGTTACGGATAAAATCAAGAACAACCAGCTGTCCGGTGTGATTGGCTACGAGATGAAACTGGTCGGCAGAGATGCCGAAAGCGCGGGCGCGAGAATTATGAGCGCCAGCTATACCTCCGATGCGGTCTCCGGGAGGGGCAAGCTGAATTGCCGGGACGGACAAGGTTGGTGGGTTGTGAAAATGCCGGAGGGGGAAACCTCCAATACCTATCGGATTTCGGTTTCCGCCCTTGCAAACGGGCATACGGCTCACTTTGAAGTCATTCTGCACGTCGGAAATGATGTCACACTGCAAATGAGTTATACGCTCAATGATGGCAGTCGGAGAGAGATTTTCTGCCAGAATAAGCAGTCCAAAACGGCGGATACGGTGTATGATGACGAATTGACCGATGGATTTCTGGAATATGAAATGTCTATCGTCGGCTCTGATGCCGACGGCGTTAAGATTACCTCCGTCACATGTAATCAGTCTGGAAGCGTCGAGACATTGAATCAGCTGGGGAGAGGGCGGATTCGACTTCTGCTGAATGCTGGAAAGGCGGGACATAATTTCTTTGAGATCAAAGCGCAGGGGGAAAACGAATACAGTTTTACAATCGATATTCCCTATAAACATAAGGGGAGTAACAGTATAGAAATTATTTTGAACCTTGAAGACGGTGATGAAATCCCTAACGAAAGCAAAACCACTCTGCGGGTTACTGCGCATGGCAAGGATGCGCAAGGAAATACGGTCAGCATTCCGGCAAAGGGAACGAATGAATTTATTCAGGTTTCACTGGATGGAATCGAGGCCGTTGATCCTACCCGTTCCGGAGAAACGTGGGAGTATGGACTGATTCCATCCAACCCGGAGACTGGGGATAGAAATGAACATACCCTTTACGTCTATGCCGAGGACGCTTACGGCAACTGGGGTGAAAAGAAACTGACACTGATTGGCTTCCGCGTAGAACCCGGACAGAAAATCGGAGAAGCCGATATTTATGTAGATATGACAGTGCTGGGGGTCGGTGTTGTCGGCCCTATCCCTTATGAGGTTCTGGCGGACGAGCCGATTTCCTATGTGGTCGCCAAGGCAATCATGGGAAAGGACACCGGCGAACCCTTCGGTGCGGCAAGCGATACTCTCGGCTGGCGGGGCGACTATGGCGGGACGCTGGACACTGGTTTCTATCTGCGGAGTTTGAATACCGACTATCACGCAGATGCACTGGAAGATGCGGTCTGGCCGGGAAGCACGGAAGAGGAAGTGCTGGAAGCCATCGACGCCCGGTTCGGCGCGGGGACTGGTCTTGCAGTTCTGTGGCGCTGCCTGTACCGCAACGGACTGAACAAAAGCGCCGGCTCCGGCAGCACCTTCGGCGAGTTCGATTATACCAGCGGCTCCGGGTGGATGTACTCGATAGGCGGCAGCTATTACCCGGGTCAGTCCATGTCTGCGGTGCGTCTGAAGGACAAAGATGTGCTGACGCTGCGCTACACCCTGGCCTACGGGTGGGACATCGGCGGCGGCAGCGACAATTACGGCAATGTTGTGGGATACTGTGTCGAAGGGCGCAATGGCACAATTTATGTTAACCATCGATGGGAAACCGCAGAAGACCCGGACGGCTCCGTTCGCTACGTGTGCCGCTGCTGCGGCATGGTTCAGGACTGCCCCCACGCGCATATGACCTACAAGGATTTGGAGGACGGAACCCATATTCTGCTCTGCGAGGATTGTCAGGCGGTCATCGGCGACCCGCTCCCCCACAACTGGACATACGACGCCGGGGACACGGAGGACAGCCACGTCTGCGCGGAATGCGGCGCGGCGGAGCAGCATTTCTGGAAGGAAGTGGAAGGCACCAACACTGCCACCTGCACCGAGCCGGGCGTCAGAACGGTCAGATGCAGCGTCTGCGGCATGGAAAAGGAAGAAGAAGCCGAAGCGAAGGGGCACACGCTGGACAATCGCTGGAACCACACGGCGCTGGAACACTATCAGAAATGCTCGACCTGCGGCGAGGAATTTGGGCGCGGGAGCCATGAGTACGTATACGAACCCGGAATTGGTTGGGAAGATTATGCGTGTCGCATTTGTGGAGAACTCCACGAATTTTTGTGCGGCGGCGCCCTGACGATTCAGGAAGCTACCTGCCAGAGAATCGTGTACCACTGCGACAGCTGCGGCTATGACATGACGAAGCCCGGCACCTTCGACGAATATCATGATTACGTGGACGGCTTCTGCCGGTACTGCGGCGCGGAAGACCCGGATCATGTGCCGCACGAACACGGCTACCATGAGACGCATCGGGTTGACCCGACCTGCACGGAGGACGGGTATATCGAGTACACCTGCGACTGCGGGGACTCTTATACAGAACCGCTCCCGGCCACCGGCCACAGCTGGGGCGAGTGGACGCCCGCAGGAGACGGGGAGGAAGTCCGTTCCTGTGAGGTCTGCGGCGCGGAAGACTATCGGACGACCGAGACGGATACGTACAGTATCCAGATGCTCTTTTTAAGCTGGCTTTTCCCAAAGACGTATCAAAAATAGGGGGAATCACAATGAATGAGAAAATTCCTGAGATCCTGCGGCAGATCGAAACGGTCGTTGTGGGTAAAAACGAAATTGTTGAGAAAATCCTGATGGCGATTCTGGCTGGCGGTCACGTGCTGATGGAGGACGTTCCCGGCGTGGGTAAGACCACCACGGCCATGACCTTTGCCAAGGTGCTGGGACTGGACACCAAGCGCGTTCAGTTCACCTCCGACACCGTTCCGTCGGACATTATCGGCTACTCAGTCTACGACAAGGAAAGCGGCAGCTTCGTCTATAAGCCCGGCGCGGTCATGACGAATCTGCTTCTAGCCGACGAAATCAACCGTACCTCCAGCAAGACCCAGTCCGCCCTGCTGGAGGCAATGGAAGAACTGCACGTGACGGTGGACGGCAAGACCTATGAGCTGCCCCAGCCCTTCGTGGTGCTGGCGACCCAGAACCCCGTGGGTTCTGCGGGAACGCAGATGCTGCCGCCGTCTCAGATGGACCGGTTTATGATTAAGATCAGCATGGGCTACCCCGATTTTGAAAGCCAGATCAGCATTTTGCGGGACAGACACACGGAAAACCCCCTGAACCGGGTGACTCCGGTGGTTGACCGGGAGCAGCTGCAGGCGCTGATTCAGGAAGCGGCGAAAGCGGAAATTCAGGACGCTGTTTACGAGTATGTCACCCGGCTGACACAGGCCAGCCGGGAGCACCCCATGGTACAGCTGGGCGTCAGTCCCCGCGGCGCGCTGGCGGTGTGCCGTATGGCGAAGGCTTATGCTTACCTCAACGGCCGGGACTTTGTCATCCCGGAGGATGTGGCCGCCGTGTTCCCGGATGTGTGCTGCCACCGTCTGGTGCTGACCACCAAGGCGAGAATGATGGAGGAGCGGCCGGAAACGGTCATTGCCGCCATTCTGGATTCTGTGAAAATGCCGGTGATTAAGCAATAAACGAAACAACGAACGGAAGCAGGTACTGCTTATGATCGCAATGAAATTGGGTTGGGCGGTGCTGGAGGGCATCTGCGTCTGGCTTACCCTGTATTACGGGAGCAGCGGCGCGCTGGCTCTGGCGGCGGCGCTGCTGGTTCTGCCTCTGGGCAGCCTCCCGATCCACCTTTTCCTGAGAAAACGGCTTCGGGTGCGGGTGGAAGCACCCGCCGTGGTGCGGAAAGGGGACGAGGGCGGCGTCACGATCTGTCTGGAAAACCCCACGCTGCTGCCCGCCCTGCGTATCCGCTGCCGGGTAACGACCCGGAATCAGCTGAACGGCGAGCGCTGCACCCAACATGTCATGACATGGGCGTTCCCGAAAGGGCAGCGGCGCACGTCCCTGCGCTTGGGAAGCGAATACTGCGGGCGTATCCGGATCTCCGTGGAGCAGGTGAAGCTCTACGACTGTTTCGGCCTCATCGGCGTCCCCTGCGGATGCAGCGCGGAAGCGCACATGACGGTGCAGCCGGACACCTTCCCCATTCGGGTGAATCTGATCCCCAATCCCGACAGTCAGGAGGACAGCGACACCTATTCTCAAGAGCGACCCGGCGCCGACCTGACGGAGACGTTCCAGATTCGGGAATACGTCCCCGGCGACAGTATGCGGCAGATCCACTGGAAACTCAGCGGAAAATTTGACCGGCTGATCGTCCGCGACCCGGCGCTGCCCATCACCCGCAATGTGCTGGTGTTCTGGGAGAGAACGGGGCAGTCCGGAAGCGTCAAACGCATTGACGCGCAGGCGGAAACGGTGGTGTCAGCGTGCCGGAGCCTGTCGGACAGCGGCGTCCAGTTCACCCTCGGATGGAACGATACGGACAGCAATGTCTGCGTCCTGCATGAGATTTGCGGCATGGAAGATCTGGTCGGCGTTATCCCCCGGCTGCTGTGCGCCGCCGGAAGGAAGGATGGTGTCGGCGGCGCGTCGCTGCTGGTACAGACCCGGCCGGATGCCCTGTGCGGACATATGGTGTACATCGGGGAGGAACCCTGCGCCGATGTATTGCAGATGCAGCGGCTGGGGCATGTCACGGCGCTGCTCTGCGGCGAATCGCCTTTGGAGGGGAGCATCCCCTTCGACGTGGGACGCTACAGGGAACAGCTGGGAGAAATTGACGTATAAGGGAGGCGAAAGCCTTGACCTCAAAAATAAAACAGGGGATGCACCTGCGTCAGCCTGAGAATTCGTCGGAAGGCGCATGGATTTTCCAGACGTTGGCGGCGATGCTCGCCTGCGCGGCGCTGATGTTTGCGCTTGCGGCGTTGGCCGGGTTTCGGACGGGAAATCTGCTGCCAATCCTGCTGGCGGCGGGGGGATACGTGTGCATCGCCTACGGCGTGACCATCCGGTTTCAGAAGCAGCAGTGGTTTTTCCTTGCCGCGCTGGCCGTCCTGCTTCTGCTGGTGCTCATTTGCAGACAGCAGGTGCTGGAAGGCTACCGCCTGTTCTGGAATCAGATGCGCAATACCTATACCGCCGGGACGGGCTGGGTGCTCCCTGAGTGGGAGACGCAGCTGTCTGCGGAGAAAAGTGGGCTGTGCCTGACACTGTTTGCTGTGGTGGCCGCAAGCGCTATAGCGCTGATTTGCTGCTGGCTGAGCGGCCGGGCACCGGCTATACTGGCAGCGCTGCTGCCCGCCGCCGCGTTGGCGGGAATGGCGGTTTTCAAGACCGACGAGGTACTTCCCGGATTGGCCGCGTTGGCGGCTGCCGTGCTGATTCTTACTTACAGCGGGTGGCAGAGCCGGAAAGCGGCGTTCCCGGTCACATTTGGCTGGATTCTCTGCGGAATTGCGGCGGGGCTGCTGCTTCTGTGCGCGTCGGTTCCCGGCGTGCAAAGCTGGACGCAGAAAATCGGCGAAGAAAGCCGCAAGGCAATTCATGCCTATCGCTACGAGACGAAAAATACCGTGCTGCCCGAGGGCGACTTCACGGATTATCAGAAGCAGAACGGCACCCGGGCCGGACTGGAAGTGACCATGTCGAACCCGGAAGCACTGTACCTGCGGGGATTCACCGGGGCTACGCTGGAAGGCGACATCTGGAGCACGGTGGACTCTGCCGTTCTGGCGCAGAATCAGGCGCTTTTATACTGGCTGAACGAAAACGCCTTTCACCCGGCGGCACAGTATGCGTCGGCCGCCGCCGGAACGGACAGAGGCACGGGCAGCGTTTCCATTCAGAATATCGGCGCGTGCAGCGCTTACCAATATGTTCCCTTCTCCCTGCGGGATACGGGAAATTTACCGGCGGAAAACCTGAAAGAGGACAGCCCTCCCTCCGACGGGGAGAGGACGTACCGGTACTCCGTGGTAACCAGCGGCGGGAATGGCATTGAGCAGACCCTGTCGCGGCTGCAAACCTCCGATGATGCGCAGGTGCTGCAATACCGGAGGGCGGAAAGCGCGTACCGCAGCTTTGTGTACCGCAATTACCTTCAGGTTCCGGAAAGCGTGACGCAGCTGCTGGGGCAATACTGGGACGAGACCACGGCGGGCTACGGCTCCCGGGAAAATCTCACCCTGCCGCAGGCACAGGCCTGCACGCTGACGTTCCTGAGCCGGTGCTTCCCGGAGGAAGGAACGCCGGAGGATATGGAGCTGCCCCTGACCGCGGTGGAGGGGACGAGCTTCCAGTATGCCACGGTGGCGGTGATGACCCTGCGCTATTTTGGAATTCCGGCACGCTACGCCGAAGGGTATGTCATTTCGGAAGAAATGGCCGCAGATGCTCAGGCGGACGAGCCTCTGACCGTGGACAGCCGCTGCGCGCGGGCGTGGGCGGAGGTCTATCAGGACGGGATCGGCTGGATACCCATGGAGCTGACTCCCGGACTGGGAGAAATGCTGGAACAGAAGCCGGAGGAAAACCCGGACGAAGGAGATTCGGACAACGCCGAGTCGGAGACCCAGCCGGAAGAGGAGACGACCCCCGAAGAGGACGGGACACAGGAGCCTGAGCCGGATGGCGGCACCGTGACCAAAATCGCCAAGGCCATGCTGCTGGGTGTGCTGTGGGTGCTTTTGATCGTGCTTCTGCTGTTCCTGTTCCTGCTGCTCAGAAGAAAGCTGATCCGCAAGCGCAGGGAACAGAAATACCAGCTGGAGGACATAAACGAAGCCGTTTGCTGGATTTTCGCGGACACGGCGGCGCTGATGGAAAAGCTGGGTCTGCGCAGAGGAAACGGTTCCATGCGGACGCTGTGCGAGCCTGCAAAGCAGCGCTTCGGCGACGATTACGCGACGGCGCTGGCAGAAGCCATCCGCCTGAATGACCGCGCCATGTTCAGCAGCCACGCACTGACGCAGGAGCAGCGAGAATCGGCGCTGAAATTCTACGCCGATACGCAGGGGAGTCTAAAAAAGAATGTAAAATGGTACCACCGGATGTGGATAAAATGGATTCAGTGCCTGTATTAAGGAGAGAACATAGTATGAAGAACTTAAGAAAGCGCCTCGCGTGCCTGCTGCTTTCCGCACTGCTGCTCATCGGCTGTCTGCCGGTGGCGGCGCTTGCGGCGGAAAACGGGTTTATTCTCGTGGTGGAGGCCGGCGGAAAGCTGGTCATCGCGCCGGAATACATTTCCTGTACGGCGGGGCAGTCCGCCGCGCAGGCGCTGAGCGCCAGCGGACACACCTTCACAGGGCTGGATACCGGCATGATCTCCGCCATCGACGGCGTGACGGGCAACTTTACCCGCAGCGACGAGAACGGTAACTACGACCTGTCCGTCAGCGCGGCGTCCATCGGCTATCTGCGCTTCAGCGAGGATATGGACAGCAAGCCCAGCGACGGACTGAAGCAGCTGATGACCGCTATGGCGGACTATAAGAAAAAGGGCAGCGACGTTCAGGCGGCCGCCAAAAAGGAATATGATACCGCCAGTGACCTGTTCGTGGGCATCAACAGCGAGTCCGCCAAGACCCTCGCGTCGAATCTGAATGACGCAGTCAGGAACTATGAAAACACCCTCACCGGCGAGCATTACGCAGTTCGCTTCACGGACGGCTCGGCGGCGTATTCCGACGACAACTATCCCGGCGTATCCATCACGGCGGTAAACGCCTACGGAAAGCAGTGGACGGACGACGGCGACGGCGTTCTGGAGCTGCCCAAGGGCGACTACACCTTCTGCGTCGAGCAGGCGGGACTGCGGGTGGAAGGCAAAATCACGGTCAGCGCCGCAGCGACGGTATCGGCAGAGCTTCCCCAGTCGGAGTGGCTGATAACCGACACCTTCCGCGTTTCCGGAAGCTTCGGCGAGGAAACCAACAAGGATAATAAATTTACGGACGAAGAATGGCAGCTGGGGCAGTGGTCTGACAGGGAAGTGACCGTTCCGGTGCTGGACACCTTTACCGGCTCGGTCTACACCTACGCGGAGTACGATACCGGCCTGCTGTCCGAGATCCCGACCCTGACCGCCATTTACACGCTGGCAAGCACCGGTGAACGGATGGAAAAGGCGCTTGCGTTTCAGTCCCTGACCAGCGGCGCTTACAGCGTGCTGTCGCGGGGCGCGGCGGGCAATACCGTGATCTACCGGCTCAGCAGTAAGAGTGAGGACGGCTATACCTATTCTCAGGACTACACGGTGAACTTCGCCCGTGTTCCCACGCTGGCGTCCATCCGGGTCGAAGATCAGATCGGCGTAGATCAGGCGGCTTCCATTCCCTTCGCACCGGATACCATGGAATATACCTATAAGGTTCTGGACACGGTCACGGCAGTGACGATCACGGGGCAGCCGCTGGAAAACGGCTACACCGTAACGGTCAATGGTAAGAACGCGGCGAACGGCGTGACGGTGGATGTTTCCGGCGAGACGGTCATCCCTGTGACGGTTTCCGCCAACGGCTATTCCAGCACCTACACCCTGACAATTCAGCCGGGCGAGGGCAAAAGTCTGTCCTTCCTGTCGGAGCGTTCCGTGACTGTCAAGGTGGTCAACAGCAACGGCGTTGTGATGCCCTATACGACACTCCGGGAGTCCGCGACCCAGAACCGCTACCGGTACATTCTGGTTCCCGGGGAGACCTACCACTATGTCGCGACCCGAAATACCTATTATCACATTACCGACGATTTCTCCCTTGAGGAGGTGGCCAACAGCACCATCATCGTGGACTTCAGTTCCATGAGCGACTGGCTGACAAGTCTGGCCTACGGGAAAAAAGCCGGTGCGGCCTCCAAAAATTCCCTGAAAACCGACGCTTCCTTCACCCCGGAAAATCACAACTACAGGGTTTCCTATGAAGATACGGAGCATATGGTCTACGCCTGGGCGGCGACCGGAGAGAAAAATGTCAGCATTCAGGCAATTTATAATCAGGTATTCAGCGGCAGCCTGTACCACGGGAAGGAAAAAACCGTTGATCTACCCTCCGGTGCAGCTTCCGGCACCCTGCTGAACCGCCTGCTGATGAAGGAGAACCCCGTTGCGGGCACGGTCACCATCCGCTTGACAAAGGAAGAGAACGGTGTTACTTTTTATCAGGACTATGTAACGCGCTTTGACCGCACGCTGACGCTGAAAGACATGACAGCCCAGTGCGACGGCGCTGCCGCTGCACTGGAAAAAGAGAACGGAACCAAGGGCTTTACGCCTGGTGTGAAGACCTATTCCGTGACGGTCTCCATGGCGGCGCAGAATCTGGAGCTGTTTCTTTCCCGCTACGAGGAGAACACCTGCTACGGCGAAGAGGACGTGGGCTACCGCATCAGGGTGGACGGCACGGACGTGACCGCCGAAGGCGGCGTGGTCATCCCGCTGGACGGCACCATTAACACCCAGACGGTTACGGTCACGGTGGAAAATAACAAGGCTCCGGACGGCACCGGAACTTATACCCTGAACATTCTGAAATCTCCCCCGGTGGAAGTGACCTTCGAGACGGAACCGGTGGACGCGCTGCTGCATCTGCGGGACGTTCTCACCGGCGTGCAGCAGCTGCCGGACGACGCGGGGAATTATCTGCTGTGCGAGGGAAGCAGCTACAGCTACGCGCTGACAAAATACGGCTATGAAGCCGTATCCGGCACTCTGACCGTGACCCGGGACGATGCCGGTGCGCTGGTAATCTCCAACGGTACGGAAACCTACCCCGTCACCGAGACGGAGGGCGGCGGCGCGGTGACCATCGTCTGGACGCTGAATCCGGCGGCGGCCAACCCCGCCATCGACCCGTCGATCCCGGCGCAGTGGGCGGATTTCCGCGGTTCTTCCACCAATAACGGCGTCACGGACGTATTGCTGCCAACGGCGGCGCAGGACGGTACCTTGTATTGGGCAAACCAGCTGGGCGTCGGCTTTGATTCGGATGCCGTCGGCAGCCCGATTCTGGTGGATGGCGATATCATCACCTATGCGGGCGACAAGATCTACCGCGTGGACACCGTGACAGGTGAGGTCAAAATAAAGGCGGCCATGGATCACAAGTCCAGCTTCTCCATCACCCCGCCGGTTTACGCGGACGGCATGGTCTTCGTGGCGCTGTCCGGCGGCACGGTGCAGGCGTTCAATGCGGCCACACTGGAATCTCTCTGGATCTACACGGATAAACTGGGCGGACAGCCCAACTGCCCGCTGACGGTGAAAAACGGCTATCTCTACACCGGCTTCTGGAACAGCGAGACCGGCAACGCGAACTTCGTCTGCCTGTCCGTCACCGATGAGGACCCGGCGCAGTCCAAAGAAAGCAAGTGCGCCTCCTGGTACTATACCAGCAAGGGCGGCTTCTACTGGGCGGGCGCTTACGTGGCCGACGACTTCCTGCTGGTGGGAACGGACGACGGCGGAAACGGCTACACCAGCCAGACCTCCCGGCTGCTGCTTCTGGATCCCGCGACGGGCGAGCTGCTGGACAGCTGGGACGGCCTGAACGCGGATATCCGCAGTACGGTGGTTTACGACGCCGGGACGGACGCCTACTATTTCACCTCCAAGGGCGGCACCTTCTATTCCGTTCAGGTGACCGGCGACCGGAAGCTGACGAATAAGTGGAGCGTGAATCTGGCAAACGGCGTGGGCGGCGTTCCCATGAGTACATCGACCCCTGTGGTCTATGGCGGCAGAGCCTACCTGGGCGTTTCCGGCGCGGGACAGTTTACCCCGTACTCCGGCCACAACATCACGGTGATCGACGTGGTTGCAAGGCGCATTGCCTACCGCGTGGAGACGCAGGGCTACCCCCAGACCAGCGGCCTGCTGACCACGGCCTACGAGCAGGAAAGCGGCTGCGTGTACGTCTATTTCTTCGACAACATGACCCCCGGCAAGCTGCGGGTTCTGCGGGACAGAGCCGGACAGACGACCCCGGATTACGTCACCACCGAGGGCGGCCGCACGACGGCCTATGCGCTGTTCACCCCCACCGGCGATCAGGCGCAGTATGCCATTTGCAGCCCCATCACCGACGAATACGGAACGGTCTATTTCAAGAACGACTCGGCGCGGCTGATGGCCTACGGAAGCGCCATCGAGCGTCTTGAGATCACCCAGCAGCCGACAAAGACGGCATACGCGGAAGGGGAGACCTTCGACCCTGCCGGAATGGTCGTTACCGCGGTCTATGCCAACGGAAAGACGAGAGACGTTACGGATTATGTGACATATAAGACTGACCCGCTGGACGGCGGCGACGAGGAGTTTGTCATTTCCTTCCCGTATGTCATGTACCATAATGAAGAAAACGGAACGGAGATGACCTCCGGCGTTGAGACGATGGTACCTGCTGTCACACTGAATCTGACCGTGGGCGATGGACTTCTCGGCGACGTCAACGGCGACGGCAAGGTCGATCAGGCCGACGCCCAGATGATTCTGGACTATGAAGCGAAGCGCCTTGATACAGAACTTTCTTTGAAGGCGGCGGATGTCAGCGGCGACGGAGTCATTGACAGCAGCGACGCCGTGCTGATTCTCCAGTATGCCGCGGGAACTCTGAAGGAGTTCCCGGCGGCTGCCCCGAAGGAAACGGAAGATACGGGAAGCACTGACCAGATCGCAGTCGGGGGCACAGGACTTCCCAAAGAATAGGAGCATAGATTATGAATCAAAAATGGATCGCCCTTTTGCTGGCGCTTATCTTGGCGCTGTCTGTCTGCGGCTGTGCCGCGGACAAGCCGCAGACGGAGACTGCCGAAACGACTGCGGCTGTGGAAACCCGGACGGCCGCGGGGCAAAGTACGGTAACGGACGAGGAACTGACACAGACTGCCCAATGGCTGATGGAGCAGATCCCGCAGCCAACCTACGGCTCCGTGGGGGGCGAGTGGGCCGTATTCGGGCTGGCGCGCTCCGGCGTTGCGGTACCGAAGGAATATTTTGAAGTTTATGGTGAAAACGTGGCTGCCTACACGGCGGAACACGGCGGCGTGCTCCACGCGAAAAAGTACACGGAGTATTCCCGTGTGATTCTGGCGTGGACGGCGCTGGGGAAGGATGCCACGGACGTTGGCGGATTCAACCTGCTGGTTCCTCTGGCGGACTTTGATCAGACGGTATTTCAGGGGATCAACGGCCCCATTTTCGCGCTGCTGGCGCTGGACAGCGGGGCGTATGACATCCCGGAAAACACCGCCGGAACCACGCAGGCCACGCGGGACGGGTATGTGGACTATATTCTGAACGCGGAGCTTCCCGGCGGCGGATGGTCGTTCGCGGGGGGCGACGCGGAGACGGACATCACGGCCATGGCGCTGCAGGCGCTGGCCAAATACCGCGACCGGCAGGATGTGGCGGACGCGGTGGAGCGGGGACTGACTGTTCTGTCTCAGCAGCAGGAGGAAAACGGCGGCTTTGTCGCCTACGATTCGGAGAGCAGCGAGTCCATCGCGCAGGTGATCGTGGCGCTGACGGAGCTGGGCGTCAGCCTGACCGATTCCCGGTTCGTCAAGGGCGGGAACACGCTGGTAAGCAGGCTGTTGGAATTCCGGACGGAGAATGGCGCGTTCCGGCACGTTCTCGATGGGGAAGAAGACGTGATGGCGACGGAACAGGGCTTCTACGCCCTGGTGGCCGTGAGCCGGGCTGAGCAGGGAAAATCCACCCTGTACACGATGACAGGGGAGTAAAAGAGTTTCGCGGGGGAAACAGCGGATGAAGAAAAAGCGGCTTGGGAATATCGTGATGGTTCTGCTGATCGCCGTGATCGCCGTGACCGGCGTTCTGACGGCGTTTCACCTGCGGGGCGGGGAAGACAGCAATCTGGGAAGCCTGTACAAAATTACGGCGATTCCGGACAATTCTCTCATCACCCCGGGGCAGGAGGGGAATGTCTGCACCGTCACCATCGTCTGCGACACCGTTCTTGATAATCTGGGGTCGCTGGACGAGGAAAAAGCGCCCTATGTTCCCAAAGACGCGGTGATCCTGCCCAGAACGCAGGTTTCCTTCACTGAGGGGGATACCGTCTTTGACGTGCTGCAAAAGGTCTGTACGGCGGCGGATATCCAGCTGGAATACAGCTGGACGCCCATTTACGACAGCAGCTACATCGAGGGTATCAACCACCTGTATGAATTCGACTGCGGCAAAGAATCCGGCTGGATGTACAAGGTGAACGGCTGGTTCCCCAATTACGGCTGCTCGGCCTGCAAGGTGGAAAACGGGGACGATATCGTCTGGTGCTACACCTGCAAAGGCTTCGGTAAGGATGTGGGCGGCGGATGGATGACGGAGGGGACCGCAAAATGAAAAAGTCCCATATCGTGATGCTGCCGATCTTCCTGCTGCTGATCCCCGCAACGATTTATTTCGGCCTGCGGTTCAGCGGACGCGCCTACTATGTCACCAGCACGCTGGTCATGATTGAGACGCTGGTGCCGTTTCTGCTGGCTTTCGAGAACCGGAAGCCTCAGGCGCGGGAGCTGGTGGTCATCGCGGTGCTGTCCGCTCTGGCGGTGGCCGCGCGGGTGGTTATTCCCATTCCCAATTTCAAGGCGATTTTCGCCATTATCATGCTGTCGGGTATTGCCTTTGGCCCCGAAACCGGGTTCCTTGTGGGCGCGATTTCGGCCTTTGCCAGCAACTTTTTCTATGGTCAGGGACCCTATACTCCATGGCAGATGTTTGCTTACGGCGCTGGCGGACTGCTGGCGGGCTTCCTGTTCGCAAAGGGGAGACTGCCGAGAAAGCCGGTCGTCATGGGCGTGTTTGGTTTCCTGACAACGCTGCTGCTGGTGGGGCCGCTGCTGGACACCTGTTCGGTTTTTCTGGAGCTGTCGGTTATCAATGTGTGGACGGCGTGGCCCCGTTATGTGTCCGGCTTCTGGGTGAACCTCAGTCAGGGCGTCTGCACGTTCCTGACCATGGTGATTTTCGGGAATCCTTTGCTGGAAAAGCTGGACCGGGTGAAGGTGCAGTACGGGATGATGGAGGACGAAGATGGGCTTTGAAAGCTGCCATCCGGCGGTGAACTTCCTGTTTTTTGCCGCCGTCATTTACGGAAGCGTGGCCTTCCAGCACCCGGTGTTTCTCGCCATCTCCTGCCTGTGCGCCTTCGCGTTCAGCATGAAGCGGAACGGAAAACGGGCGGTCATCTTTGATCTGTGCCTGCTGCCGCTGGTGGTTTGCTTCGCCCTGTATTACAGCAGCTATCACCATTTCGGCGTGACGGTGCTGAAACAGAACTTCATCGGCAACAACCTGACGGTGGAAAGCTTCGTGTACGGCATGGTGACGGGACTGCGGGCGGCGGCAGTGTGCATGTGGCTGAGCTGCCTGTTCCGGGTGGTGTCCAGCGACAAGGTGCTGTACCTGTTCGGCAGGGTCAGCCCACGGCTGTCGCTGTTTCTCACAATTTTGCTGCGCTTTATTCCGAGAATCGGCCGGGAGGCAAGAAAAATCAACCTGGCTCAGAAGGGCATCGGCCGGGGAAGCAATCAGGGAAATGTTTTTCGACGACTTGTCAACTGCCTGCGGATTTTCTCCATGCTGATCACGTGGATGATCTCCGCACTGGCGCTGGAATCCGACTCCATGCGTTCCCGGGGCAGTCTGCTTCGGGGACGGACGGCATTTTCCATCTACCGCTTCGACAACCGGGACAGGGCGTTCGTGATCGCGCTGTTTTTCGGCATCACCCTGACTGCCATGGGGGCGATCCTTGGGGCGACGACGATGTTTTACAATCCCAGAATCATCTGGAAGCCATTGGAAAACGTAAGCGCAGTGACCGCCGCAGGCTACGCCGCGCTGTGTCTGCTGCCCATGGGACTGGAATTCTGGACGGAGTACCGGTTCCATAGAGCAAGACGGAAAGTATAATGTTCGGGAGCCATCACACGAAAACGTGATGGCTCCCGTTTGTTATTTCTCGTCGCAGATCTGAAAAATGTAGAATTTCAGGTAGTAGGAATCCTCGGCGTCCCACAAAATGGGGTGATCCGGCGCCTGGGTGCGGTATTCCACTTGCCGCAGCCGCTTGTGGACATTCCGGGCGGCCTGACCGATGGTCTGGGTGAACAGCTCATAGTCCACAAAATGGGAACAGGAGCAGGTGGCGAGGAAACCGCCGTCCCGGATGAGCTTCATTGCCCGGAGGTTGATCTCCCGGTAGCCCGTCACCGCCTTTTTCACGGAGGCGCGGGATTTGGTGAAGGCCGGAGGGTCGAGGATCACGAGGTCAAATTTCTGCCCCTTGGCTTCCAGCTCCGGCAGCAGCGCAAACACATCCGCGCAGAGAAATTCCACCCGGTCGGAAAGACCGTTGAGGGCGGCGTTCTCCCGGGCCTGTGCCACGCCCAATTCGGAAGCGTCCACGCCCAATACATGTCTTGCCCCGGCGAGACCCGCGTTCAGGGCAAAGGAGCCGGTGTGGGTGAAGCAGTCCAGCACCTCCGCGCCGGGACACAGCGGCCAGATGGCCTTGCGGTTGTATTTCTGATCGAGGAAAAAGCCGGTTTTCTGTCCTTCGGCCACGTCTACGAAATATCTGACGCCGTTTTCCACGATCTCCACCTTGGTGTCAAAGGGGTCGGACAGGAAACCTTTGACCCGGGGCATTCCCTCCTGCTCCCGCACTTTTGCGTCAGAGCGCTCGTAAATGCCCCGAATGGAAATGCCGTCCTTCGCCATCAATTCTTTCAGGGTTTCCAGAATGAAGGACTTATACCGATCCATGCCCAACGCCAGAGACTGCACCACCAGCACGTCGGAGAACTTGTCCACCACCAGACCAGGCAGGAAATCCGCCTCGCCGAAAATCACCCGGCAGCTGCCGGTGTCCACCACCTTTTTCCGGTATTCCCAGGCGTTTTCCACCCGCGTCCTGAGAAAATCCTCGTCGATTTCCTGATTCCGGTTCCGGGTCAGCATCCGCACCCGGAGCTTGGAGCGGCGGTTCAGGAAGCCCTTGCCCAGACAAAAGCCGTTGTAGTCGTGGACGGAGACAACATCCCCGTCCAGCGGCTCGCCCTCGATGCGTTCCACCTCGTTGTCATATACCCATGGGCCGCCCGCCTTCATGCTGCGCCCCTCGCCCTTTTTCAAATACACCGCGCCGTTTTCCATTGAGTTTTCTCCTGTTCCGTAAAATATCACTACCATTATACGATGATTTTCCCGAATTGCAACAGAAAAGAGCCGGTAAGACGGTTAAAACCATCTTACCGGCTGCTTTGTGCCCGGAAATTACTCTGCCTTGAAGGTGTAGGTCGCGCCGGCGGTGATGTCGGTGGAGTCTACGCCGGTGGCGGCATACTCGCCGTCCACATAGAATGCCCAGTACTTGCCGTCGGTATCATAGTCCACGGTGACGCCGTTGACGGTCTTGACATACAGGCCGTACTCGCTGTCCTCGCCCGCGATCAGGCCAAGGGACAGCAGCGCCGCGCCGACGGTCTTCTCATCGGTGTGGATTTCAAAATGGCTCTCCTTGCCTTCGGGATCCACCACGTTAAAGAGGAAGCTGGTCTCGCCCTCGCCCATGGAAACGACGCCGGAAGCCTCGGCAGTGGTAGCAGGCGCGGTGTTGTCATTCTTGCTGCATCCAACGGTGGAAAGCGCCAATGCCGCAATCAGCGCGATGCACAGGAGGATGGACAGCAGCTTCTTCATGCTGTATTTCTTCATAGCTGCATTCTCCTAAAAAATAAATTCCTTTCCCGCCCGCCTCGGGGCGATCATGTGAAAGGTACTGCTCATCTGGATGTTTCGGCTTTGTGCGTTATCAGTCGGCCTTCTCGGAATTGCTCCAATGACGTTTCCCCGAAATGCGGCTTCGGGTGAGAATAATAACGGTTGACTGCACATTACGACGACGGGCTCGCACAGGATTTGCACCTGTTTCCCCAAATGGCGGAAGTATTATTCCCATTTTTTCAACCGGAAAAAATCACGATGCGCGGCGGAAAGACATTGCAGTTTTTCGGAGATTATGATAGAATATGCTGCATAGAATAAAAACACAAAGTCGGGTCGCACATTGGAATGGGGCAATCCCAGCGGTACCAAGCCGCCGTAGATGGACAGTTGAGCCGCGGAAAGTCATTGGGAACATCCTGAGAAGACTTTCGGCAAATGGCGTCCAGAGCCGGAACACGGTGACCTGACGTTTTTCCCGGAAGGCTCTTGGGGATGCCTGCCGGAGGTTTTTGTGAAGTCCCCATTTGGGGACTTTTTCTTTTTTGGGGATGCTATGACTGCGGACGCTTTTTCCAACTGCCATCCGGCGGTGAATTTCCTTTTTTTTGTGGGAGCCATCGGCTTCGGCGTGCTGATCCAGCACCCGGCGTACCTGATCGCGGGGGCGATCGGCGCGGCGGTTTATTATCTGCTGCTCAGCGGCAGGGCGGGCTGGAAGCGAATTGCCATGCTGCTGCCCATGTTTCTCGCGCTGACGGTGGTGAATCCGCTGTTCAATACCTACGGCGAGCGGGTGCTGTTTCATGTGTTCGGAAGACCCTACACGGTGGAGGCGCTGCTCTACGGCGCGGCCATTGCCGGGGTGTTTCTGGTGATGATGCTCTGGTTCGGCTGCTACAACGCGGTCATGACCAGCGATAAGTTCACAAGCCTGTTCGGAAATCTGATCCCGGCAATTTCATTGCTGCTGGTGATGGTGCTGCGGATGATCCCCAGCTTTATCCGCAAGGCGGGGCAGATCATGGGTGCGAGAAAGTCCGTTGGCCTCGGCGCGGGGGAGAACAGCACCATGAAAGAAAAACTCACCAGCGGAATGCGAACATTGTCCGCCCTGACGGACTGGGCGCTGGAGGGCAGCATCGTGACCGGGGACTCCATGCGCGCCCGGGGCTACGGCACAGCCAAACGCACAAGCTTTCAGATCTACCGGATGAAGGCGCTGGACTGGACGCTTCTTGCAGTGATGCTCACCCTTGCGGGTGTGGCCGCAGTGGCGGCCGCCATGGGCGGCGCGGCGGCGGAGTTTACGCCGAAGCTTGCCATTCAGCCCGTCACCGGCATTTACGCGCCGGGCTTTATTGCCTACTGCGCTTACCTCTTTATTCCCTCTGCACTACACATGAAGGAGGCCGTTCAATGGCACATATCGAGATCGAGAATCTGACCTTTTCCTACCCTTCCGCCGGCAGACCGTCATTGTCCGACGTCAGCCTGACCATCCGGCGGGGGGAGTATGTGGTACTCTGCGGCAAAAGCGGCAGCGGCAAAACAACGCTTCTGCGGCACCTGAAATCGGTGCTTGCGCCCCACGGAAAGCGAAGCGGGGACATCCGCATCAACGGCGTTTCGCTGAAAGATATGAGTCAGCGGGATCAGGCCGCGAAGGTGGGCTTCGTCATGCAGAATCCGGACGATCAGATCGTGACGGACAAGGTCTGGCATGAGCTGGCCTTCGGGCTGGAAAGCCTGGGCTGCGACCAGAAGACCATGCGCGCCCGGGTGGCGGAAATGGCCTGCTATTTTGGCATTCAGGACTGGTTCCACAGAGACGTTGCCAACCTGTCCGGCGGACAGAAGCAGCTGCTGAATCTGGCGTCCATCATGGCCATGCAGCCGGAAATTCTGATTCTGGACGAACCCACCAGCCAGCTTGACCCCATTGCGGCTTCCGATTTCCTGAACACCCTGCGGAAGATCAACGCAGAATTGGGAACGACCATCCTCATTACGGAGCATCGGGTGGAGGATATTTTCCCCTACGCTGACCGCGCCATCGTGATGGACGGCGGAAAAGTGATCGCCAACGACACCCCACGGAACATCGGTAAGCGGCTCTGGGAGGAAAAGAACGATATGTTTACCGCCATGCCCACGCCGGTGCGGGTGTTTTACGGCAGCGGCGGGGCGGGGGAGTGCCCCCTGACCGTGCGGGAGGGCAGAAACTGGCTCAGCGACGTTTTCCCGAATCCGCCGGAAATCACCGAGCTTCCGGCACAGCCCCAGACCGAAGAAGACGGCGAAATCGCTCTTTCGCTGAAAGAATTGTGGTTCCGCTATGAAAAGAACAGCCCGGACGTTCTCCGGGGGGCCAGCGTGGAGGTGGCGAAGGGAAGCCTTCACGCCATCGTGGGCGGCAACGGCGCGGGAAAATCCACGACGCTGAAAGCCGTCTGCGGCATTTGCAGACCCTACCGGGGCAAGGTAAAGGTGCTGGGAAAGCCGGTGGAAAAATACAAGCAGCAGGAGCTGTTCCGGGGCTGCCTCGCCATGCTTCCTCAGGACCCCAAGAGCCTGTTCGTCAAGAAAACGGTGCTGGAAGATTTGCAGGAAATGACGCAAAACGAGCAGGATATCCGGGAAACGGCGGAAATCTGTCAGATCACGTCCCTGCTGAAAAGCCATCCCTACGACCTGTCCGGCGGCGAGCAGCAGCGGGCGGCGCTGGCGAAGGTGCTGCTGACCAAGCC
>ENA-UONS01000618-UONS01000618.1-human-gut-metagenome-genome-assembly--contig:-CS19-NODE-618-length-39046-cov-15.058193_pt1 | contig 39046 bp, 26 predicted proteins | sample MGYA00242458_ERZ724005 | MGnify/ENA metagenome assembly ERZ724005
TACTAAATTCATCATCACTCTCTAACAGAAAATGCAATTTTGTTATTGTTAGTTTTGTAATGTTAGGCACAAGCAACTCTCCTCAAGGAGCAAGATGCCCGGCAGGACACACCCCGCTAAGCCTCGCAAAAGAAAAAAAGAAGTCTCGCAAAGGAAGAGGCATTCTTTCTTCATGATTACTCAAGCTTAACTTAAGGTGATTATAGCAAACAGAATTATTCTGCGATTTTTTTTGAAATGAATCGTTCGCCTGCCATTTCAAAGGTGCATCGCAAAGAATCTCGAAAACACATACTTATACATCCGGCTCCTTCACTACGTTCAGGATGACAAACTGAGTACTTTTTGCAATTCAATTCTGTTTGACTATAAATATCCGCATTCAGATTTCCATAACCCACAGTTTTTGTTTACCTTTACACTCTCGAAAAAACATATAACTAACAACAAAGATATGGAAAACAGAAGTTTAGTTACCATTGCCGAGCACAGTAAGGAGAAAATCCTCTACATGATCGAAATGGCTAAAGAGTTTGAAGCACATCCCAACCGTCATTTGCTGGACGGAAAAGTAGTAGCCACTTTATTTTTCGAGCCATCTACCCGCACACGCCTCAGCTTTGAAACAGCTGCCAACCGATTGGGTGCTCGCGTCATCGGTTTCTCTGACCCCAAAGCGACCAGTTCATCAAAAGGCGAAACCCTGAAAGATACCATTAAAATGGTAAGCAACTATGCTGACATCATTGTCATGCGCCATTATCTGGAAGGAGCAGCCCGCTATGCCAGCGAAGTGACCACAGTTCCTATCGTCAATGCAGGCGACGGTGCCAATCAACATCCTTCACAGACAATGCTTGACCTCTACTCCATCTACAAGACACAAGGTACATTGGAAAATCTGAACATTTTCCTGGTCGGCGACCTGAAATATGGACGTACGGTACATTCTCTGCTCATGGCTATGAGACATTTCAACCCCACATTCCACTTCATCGCTCCCGATGAACTGAAAATGCCGGAAGAATACAAAATATATTGCCGTGAGCACGATATAAAATATGTAGAGCATACTGATTTTAATGAAGATACCATAGCCGAAGCCGACATCCTCTACATGACCCGCGTACAACGCGAACGCTTCACAGACCTGATGGAATATGAGCGTGTGAAGAATGTATATATCCTGCGCAACAAAATGCTGGAGCACACTCGCCCCAACCTTCGTATTCTCCACCCGCTGCCTCGCGTCAATGAGATAGCATACGATGTAGACGATAATCCAAAAGCTTATTACTTTCAGCAGGCCCAAAACGGATTGTATGCCCGCGAAGCCATCTTGTGCGATGTACTTGGCATTACATTAGATGAAGTTAAAGGCCTCAACAAGTAATATAAATCCAACGACACAACTCGCCACCGAGTTGTCTACAACCTAAAAAAATTTACGATAATGGCTTTGAACGAAAAAAAACAAGAACTGCAGGTTGCCGCTTTAGAGAACGGTACTGTCATTGACCATATTCCATCCGAAAAACTTTTCACTGTTGTTTCATTACTCGGACTTGAGCACATGAACAACAACATCACCATCGGCTTCAATCTGAAAAGCAAGAAACTGGGAACCAAAGGCATCATAAAGATTGCCGATAAATTCTTCTGCGACGAGGAGATAAACCGCATTGCAGTAGTTGCTCCCAATGTCAAGCTGAACATCATCCGGGATTATGAAGTGGTAGAGAAAAAAGAATTGACTTTGCCCGATGAATTATGCGGCATCGTCAAATGCTCTAACCCCAAATGCATCACCAACAATGAACCGATGCCTACCCGTTTCCATGTAATAGACAAAGACAAGTGCATCATCAAATGCCACTATTGCGAAAAGGAACAAACAAGAGAAAATATAGAAATTCTATAAAGAACCACTAAACGACTGCTGAACCCATGAAAGAAGATTGGAAACCAGGCACGCTGATTTATCCACTACCTGCCGTATTGGTAAGTTGCGGCAGCACACCGGAGGAATACAACATACTGACAGTGGCATGGACCGGCACCCTCTGCACCAATCCACCGATGTGTTACATTTCTGTCCGTCCTGAACGCTATTCTTACAATATCATTAAAAAGAACATGGAATTTGTCATCAACCTCACGACAAAAGACATGGCACGCGCAACAGACTGGTGCGGAGTACGTTCAGGCAAAGACTATAATAAATTCAAGGAAATGAACCTGACACCCGGTAAATGCACAGTTGTCAATGCCCCCCTTATTGAGGAGTCACCTTTAAGCATAGAATGCCGAGTGAAAGAAATCATTTCGCTGGGTTCGCACGATATGTTTATAGCAGATGTCGTAAACGTTCGCGCTGAAACAAACCATTTGAACGAAGCTACCGGAAAATTGGAATTGGCAGAAACCAATCCGTTGGTATATGTTCATGGAGGCTACTATGAATTAGGCGAAAAAATCGGGAAATTCGGCTGGTCAGTAGAGAAAAAGAAGGAAAAGCGGTCATAAAGCCGCTTTTCCTTAACCTATTTCTATACACAGCAAAAACATCTAATACCATAGGAGAGACAAAAACATGAGGACCAACAAACTATTAGCCCTGCTGCTGGCAGTCATGGTTTTTATCCCTGCCATTGCATCTGAAAAACCATTGGCCAATGATACCGTTGCCAATGAAAATCAACATGCAACACGCACACCTACTACAATCAACTATGGTGTAAAAGGAGGATTCACCTCAGCCCTCTTCCTCATTTCCGATTTCTATATCAACGGTACCCAGGTAGGCCAGGTACAAAACAATTATAAACTGGGATATTTTGCCTCCATCTTCATGCGCATCAACTTCGGGCGGCATTTCTTGCAACCTGAAGTATCCTACAATATAAACCGTAGCAACATTACCTTCAATAAGCCAAATAACAACCCGGGAAATATTGAAAATATTCTTCTCCAAGAAGCTTCCATCACTTCTACCATACATAGCATTGACATACCTGTGATCTATGGTTACAACATCATCAAAGAAGGTCCTTACGGGATGGCCGTTTTTGGTGGTCCCAAGTTGCGCTATATCTGGAAACATAAAAGCGACACCGAATTTGGAAACTTTGACCAAACAAACATTGTCGAAACATTGCACCCTTTCAATGCCAGCTTTGTTATCGGCGTAGCAGTAAACATATCAAATATCTTTTTTGATTTCAGATACGATTTGGGCCTGCACAACATATCCAAGCGAGTAGACTACACTCCAGCAACCCTTGAAAACAGTGACGTAGCCGACGATGCACAAATCCTCTTTAAGAGACGCGATAATGTGCTAAGCTTTTCTCTGGGAGTAATGTTCTAAACTGAAATTAACCACGGAAAAAACAGGAAGAATATTCCTTTTATTCATTTATTTCCTATACATTTGTGGGCATTAATACGGATTTCATTATCAACCTATCAAATAAGCATCATGAAAAGAGACGATTTGATTTTCGATATTATCGAAAAAGAACACCAACGCCAACTCAAAGGCATCGAATTGATTGCATCAGAAAACTTCGTTAGCGACCAGGTAATGCAAGCCATGGGCTCGTGCCTCACCAATAAATATGCCGAAGGATACCCAGGCAAACGTTACTACGGTGGATGCGAAGTTGTAGACCAAAGCGAACAAATTGCCATTGACCGCGTAAAACAAATCTTTGGTGCTGAATGGGCCAACGTACAGCCCCACTCCGGCGCACAAGCCAACGCTGCCGTTTTTCTTGCAGTACTGAATCCTGGTGACAAATTCATGGGATTGAACCTGGCTCACGGTGGCCACCTGTCACACGGTTCGTTAGTTAACACATCGGGTATCATCTATACACCCTGCGAATATAACCTCAACAAAGAAACCGGACGAGTAGACTATGACCAAATGGAAGAAATAGCTCTGCGCGAGAAACCGAAAATGATTATCGGTGGAGGTTCTGCCTATTCACGCGAATGGGACTATAAGCGCATGCGCGAAATTGCCGACAAGGTAGGAGCCATCCTGATGATTGACATGGCACACCCTGCTGGACTGATTGCAGCCGGTCTGCTGGATAATCCGGTAAAATACGCACATATTGTTACTTCTACCACTCATAAGACATTGCGTGGTCCACGTGGCGGTATCATCCTGATGGGCAAGGATTTCCCCAACCCATGGGGCAAGAAAACTCCAAAGGGAGAAATCAAAATGATGTCACAACTGCTTGACTCAGCCGTATTCCCCGGCATCCAAGGTGGACCATTGGAACACGTAATTGCCGCCAAGGCCGTGGCATTCGGAGAAATTCTACAGCCTGAATTCAAGGAATATGCCATGCAGGTAAAGAAGAATGCCGCTGTATTGGCACAAGCCCTCATCGACAGAGGCTTCTCTATCGTATCGGGCGGTACAGACAACCACTCCATGCTGGTAGACCTGCGTACCAAATACCCTGACTTGACTGGAAAAGTAGCTGAGAAGGCACTGGTTTCTGCCGACATCACCGTAAACAAAAACATGGTTCCCTTCGATAGCCGCTCTGCCTTCCAAACCTCAGGTATCCGCTTGGGTACACCCGCTATCACTACCCGTGGTGCCAAGGAAGACCTCATGCTGGAAATAGCAGAAATGATTGAGACCGTCCTGTCCAACGTAGACAATGAACAAGTCATTGCCGAGGTTCGTGCACGTGTAAACAAAACCATGGCGAAATATCCTATATTTGCTTACTAATAACGAATAAACATAACCCTACAAACAAAAGCCCGGAAGAAAACAGCATTTCTTTCCGGGCTTTCTTTATTACTTTATACTCACACACTAAAACAACCTATAAACCATGTGATGAATATCAAATTCATCCATGTAGAAGTTCAATACATACAAAAATCCCAAAAAGAGTATTCCAGATAGATATCGATAAAAACTAGAGCATAAATACTCCACGGCTTCATAAATTCCTCTAAATTTCGCATTAGCCCCTGTTTCTCTTTACATCCGAAATAATAAAACAATCCAATGTCACTTTAGAAAAAAACAATAATCATTGGAACCATAACCACTAATGGCCTGTTTCAGAAAAAGATACGATTGTATTGATTTATCCCCAAGAAATTTACATTATCCAGAAGAACATAAAAGAAATAGAACATACATAAAAAAAGAAGCCCACTGAAAATCAGTGAGCTTCTTTTTATTGGCGGAGAGACAGGGATTCGAACCCCGGGAACCTCTCAGTTCAACGGTTTTCAAGACCGCCGCAATCGACCACTCTGCCACCTCTCCATGAGTTAACGAAACGCTTTCGCTGTAGCTTTCTGTAGGTCTTTCCTTTCAAAAGCGATGCAAAGATATGGCTTATTTTTGAATTATGCAAGAGTTGCGCGTTTTTTTTCATAAAATAATTGTATTTTTGTCCCATGATTTACCCACAAAACTTTGAAAATAAAATAGGATTCTATCAGATAACACAACTTCTGAAAGAAAAATGCTTAAGTCCTTTAGGAGAAGAAAAGGTCTCAAATATATCGTTTTCAGACAAATACGAAGAAGTAAACGAATGGACTGACCAAACTGCTGAGTTTGTACAAATTTTACAAGAGGAAGATGACTTCCCTGCACAATATTTTTTCGATGTTCGACCATCATTGAAACGAATTCGCATCGAAGGTATGTACTTAGACGAAGAAGAACTGTTCGATTTGCTACGTTCTCTGCAAACAATAAATAGCATTGTACGCTTTTTGTCTTCCCAAGAAGATAATAATGAAAAAGAGGAGGCATCAAACTCCTACCCATGTTTAAGCAGACTGGCCAACGATATTTATGTTTTTCCTAAAATCGTGCAACGCATAGGAAATATACTATCGCCTTACGGTAAGATAAAAGACAACGCTTCGCCTGAACTGGCACGTATTCGACGCGAATTAAGCGCTACCATGGGCAGCATATCCCGCTCTTTAAATAATATATTGCGAAGTGCTCAAAGTGAAGGTGTGGTAGACAAGGACGTGACACCCACGATGCGCGACGGCCGATTGGTTATTCCTGTTGCTCCAGCATTAAAGCGCAAAATAAGGGGTATTGTACACGATGAATCTGCCAGTGGAAAAACCGTATTCATTGAACCGGCCGAAGTGGTAGAAGCCAACAACCGCATTCGCGAGCTTGAAAGTGACGAACGTAGGGAAATCATACGTATCTTATCGGAATTTTCAGCAAGCATTCGTCCTTATATACCTGACCTACTACTTTCTTATGAATTTCTGGCAGAAATAGATTTCATTCGAGCCAAAGCACTGTTAGCTCTACAAATATCAGGATTGAAACCGGCTTTTGAAAATCGCCCAGTACTTGACTGGAGAATGGCAACCCATCCCCTACTCCAGCTGTCACTGGCCAAACATGGGAAGCAAATAGTACCTCTAGACATTGAATTGAACGAAAAGCAGCGTATCCTTATTATATCTGGTCCCAATGCAGGTGGCAAATCTGTATGTCTTAAAACAGTAGGGTTGCTTCAATATATGTTTCAATGTGGGTTGCTAGTCCCTATGCACGAAGGAAGCCACATAGGGCTATTCAGCGACATATTCATCGACATTGGTGACGAACAATCCATAGAAGACGATTTGAGTACCTACTCTTCGCACCTGACAAATATGAAAATCATGATGAAGCAATGTAATGAACGGAGCCTCATCCTGATTGACGAATTTGGAGGAGGAACAGAGCCACAGATAGGAGGTGCCATTGCCGAGGCCGTATTGAAACGATTCAACGGGAAGCGTACATTCGGTGTCATTACAACTCACTATCAAAACCTGAAACACTTTGCCGAAGACCATGAAGGTGTAGTAAACGGAGCCATGCTCTACGACCGTCACCAGATGCAAGCCTTGTTCCAATTGCGCATAGGTAATCCAGGTAGCTCTTTTGCAGTGGAAATTGCCCGAAAAATAGGATTACCAGAGGACGTTATTGCCGATGCTGCCAACATCGTGGGCAGCGAATATATCAATGCAGATAAATACTTGCAAGACATCGTACGCGATAAACGTTACTGGGAAGGAAAGCGACAAAGCATACGCCAACGTGAGAAACAGATGGAAGACACGATTGCGCGCTATCAAACCGAATTGGAAGAGGTACATAAAGCCAAGAAAGAAATTCTGGCGAAAGCACGCGAAGAAGCCGAACGACTGATACAGGAAGCCAATGCACGCATAGAGAACACCATTAAAAACATCAAGGAAGCTCAAGCGGAGAAAGAAAAGACCCGGCTGGCGAGATTGGAGCTGTCTGACTTCAAGCAAAATCTGGACAACGATGAAGCCCAGAAAATGCAAGAAGACAAGATTGCGAAGAAAATGGAAAAGCTGCGTGAAAGGCAAAACCGCAAAAAAGAAAAGAAACAGAATACCCCTCAAAACAACAAATTGGAAGAGACATCGCAAAAGAAGAATGAAACACAGATACCTCTGACACCAGGAAGTATTGTGAGAATAAAAGGGCAAACTACCGTAGGACAAATTATTGAAATCAATGGCAAGAATGCCACAGTAGCCTTTGGTAGTATGAAGACTACCACCAAACTCGATAAACTGGAGCGCAGCAACGCCCAACTCACGAAAACAGGCCTGGACACCAAGAGTACCTTCGTCAGCACCCAGACACAAGACAGCATGTATGAAAAGAAGCTGCACTTCAAACAGGATATTGACGTACGAGGTATGAGAGGAGACGAAGCCTTGCAGGCGGTAACCTATTTCATTGACGATGCCATCCTTGTAGGAATGAGCCGCGTACGTATTCTTCACGGCACCGGCACTGGCATCTTGCGCACCCTGATACGCCAGTACTTGCAAACCGTGAATGGAGTGAAGCATTTCGAAGATGAGCACGTTCAGTTTGGTGGAGCAGGTATCACTGTGGTAGATTTGGATTAAACTAGAAAACAAATAAAGATAAACTATACATATAATATATACTAATTCATAACCCGTAATATATAGTATGAAATCCATTAAAGAACTTTACCGCATAGGCACAGGACCGTCGAGCAGTCACACAATGGGTCCTCGAAAAGCAGCCCAGATATTCTTGGAAAGACACCCCGAAGCCAAAGCCTTTCAAGTAACCCTATACGGAAGCCTGGCTGCTACCGGTAAAGGACACATGACCAACGTGGCCATCACCGAGACTCTTCAGCCCAAAGCACCCGTAGAAATCATCTGGGAGCCCAAAATATTCCTGCCCTTCCATCCCAACGGGATGAAATTCGTTTCATTTGACGAACATGGCCAAACGACAGAGGAATGGACTGTATTCAGTATAGGAGGCGGTGCTTTGGCCGAAGAAAAGGATGGAAAAGGCTCGGTCAACGTGCCCGACATCTACGATATGAACCACATGACCGAAATTCTGCATTGGTGCGAACGGACTGGCAAAAACTATTGGGAATATGTAAAGGAATGCGAGGAAGAAGATATCTGGGACTACCTGAACGAGGTATGGAAAACGATGAAAGCATCCATACAACGCGGCTTAGACCAAGAAGGCGTATTACCCGGCCCACTAAACCTGCGCCGCAAAGCTTCTACCTACTTCATACGTGCCAGTGGATACAAGGCCTCCTTGCAATCGCGCGGTTTGGTCTTTGCCTATGCATTGGCGGTGAGCGAAGAAAACGCTTCGGGAGGAGTCATCGTCACAGCCCCCACGTGCGGGTCGTGTGGAGTCATGCCTGCCGTGCTCTACCATCTGCAAAAAAGTCGAGAATTCAGCGACATACGCATCCTGCGTGCATTGGCTACGGCCGGTCTGGTAGGCAACATTGTAAAAACCAACGCATCTATTTCAGGAGCCGAAGTTGGTTGCCAAGGCGAAGTCGGGGTAGCTTGTGCCATGGCATCGGCAGCAGCCAATCAATTGTTTGGCGGTAGTCCGGCACAGATAGAATATGCAGCCGAAATGGGACTTGAACATCACCTGGGCATGACTTGCGACCCTGTTTGCGGCCTGGTACAGATTCCTTGTATAGAACGCAATGCCTATGCTGCCGCTCGTGCTCTGGATGCCAACCTGTATTCATCATTCACCGACGGTATACATCGCGTTTCGTTCGACCGCGTTGTAGAAGTAATGAAAGAAACCGGAAACGACCTTCCCTCACTCTATAAAGAGACCAGCGAAGGCGGATTGGCCAAGGATTACAGGCCAATGGGGAAATAGAATCCTTCCAAGCATATGAGCAACCCGAGTATCAGCCTTGATACTCAAGAAGTAACACTTTATTCAGGCTATATTCTGAATAAAGTGTTACTCTAGTTCAGATAAAGTAATGTCTTAATCAAATAAAAGCATCGCTCTGTTCGAACTAAAGTGATACTATGAAGCGATTAAATCAGAAATAATGTGCAGGCAAAACGTGTACAGAAAGAGAAAAAGCTTTAACAAGAAGAAGCCATGAAAATAATCCATACCAGCGACTGGCATTTAGGCCAAGAATTCTACACCTACGACCGCACTGATGAACATGTGGCATTTCTGGAGCAGCTACAAGAAATAGTGGCTCAAGAACAACCGAACGCTTTGTTGATAGCGGGCGACATCTACCACAACGCCACGCCCTCCAACGGAGTCATGCGCATGTTCAATGAACATCTGGACAAGATAAGACAAGCTTGCCCAACTATGCAAATCATAGTCACAGCCGGCAACCACGACAGCAGTGCACGACTGGAGGTGACACGTGGGCTATGGAAACATCTGGGAGTACACATTGTAGGCCGCATAGCAAAGACAGAAGACCGTGTAGACTTTGACAACCACCTGATTCCCATCCACAATACTATGGGTGAGAAACTGGGCTATGTAGTCGCCATTCCCCATGTCTTTCCGCAAAATTATCCCATTCTGGACGAAGACTGCCCACGCGAAGAACGCCAACAAAAGTTTTTTGCCGCCCTTGGAGAGTATGTGGCAAATGCGAACAAAGAAGGTTTGCCTATAGTAATGATGGCACACATGGCCATTACAGGAAGCGATGTTACTGGTCACGACGAAAGTCGGGGAGGCATGGACTATACCGATATTGGCGATATTCAGGTGCCTTATGATTACCTTGCTTTAGGCCATATCCACTGTCCGCAAAACATTGCAAGTCCCAACGCGCGCTATTGCGGTTCTCCATTACCGGTCAGCTTCGATGAAAACTATGAACACTCCGTATCAGTAGTAGAAATTGAACAAAAAGGTATGCTGCCACGCATCAGGACCATAAAGATAAACAATCCTTGGCCTGTGAAAACATTACCAACCGAAGCCGTAGACTTAGACGATGCCATCCAACTCTTGACTGATTTGCCTGCCGAACAGTCTATGTATGTCCGCCTGCATGTAAGACTAAAAGACGTAACGCCCGTCAACGCTTTGGAGCGTGCCAACAATGCCCTGAAAGAAAAGCAGGCTCGCTTTTGCACCTTCAAGTGGGAACGTGAAAAACAAGCAGACGAAAGCCAGTTACCTCAGATGGATATTGAAAAGATACAGACCCTATCGCCTCTGCAAGTGGCCGAGCATTTCTACCATGATGAATATGGCACACCTTTGGACGATGAACTGAAAGAAATGCTTGCAGAAGTACTGCACAACCTCGACGCTAACAGACAGGAATAACTTCCCCAACCACCAACTCCATGAAACTCCAGAAACTTACCATACACAATATTGCTTCCATTGAAGACGCCGTCATTGATTTCGAAAACGGCCCGCTGGCCGATGACTCCATTTTTCTGATATGCGGACCCACCGGCGCCGGCAAGACCACCATTCTTGACTCTATCTGTCTGGCTCTGTATGGCACCACTCCCCGCCTGAAGAATGCCGCCAACGAAAGCTATACAGACAAGATAGACAGTTTTGCCAACGGGAAACGAGAAGACATCAACATTGACGACCCCCGCATGCTGATGCGCCGTGGTTCTGTCAACGCCTGCGTTGAACTGAAATTCACCGACCACCAGAACCATTGCCTGAAAGCGACATGGAGCTGCGCACGTGCTCACAACAAGATGGAAGGAAAGATACAAGCCGTTCAATGGACACTGGCCGATGATAAAGATAACCTGATAAGCAGCAAAAAATCGGAAACAGAAAGCATCATACGCCAACGGTTGGGACTGACCTTCGAACAGTTCTGCCGCACCACCATGCTGGCACAGGGCGACTTTACCAAGTTCCTGAAATCGCCCGAAAAGGATAAGTCTGAAATTCTGGAGAAACTGACAGGGACAGAAATCTACTCCCAAATCAGCAAGGAAATACACGACATCTATGTCTGTCGGAAAGATACTTTCGACAAACTGAAAGAAAGGATGAAAGGTATAGAACTGTTGAGTGATGAAGCGCTAAGCGACATAAACATCCAAATGAAGCAGCTGGCCAACAAACTGCAACAGGCAGAAAACAAGGAAAAAGCACTGCAAACCTGCCATAAATGGTGGGAAGAGCTGAACAAAGCAACTGTCTCCCTACAACAGGCAACCGATGCCATTGACCAATACCAGCAACATATAGCCACCGAACAATATGCAACTGAGCAACAATTATTGGCCAACTGGAAAAAAACGGAAACCCAACGCAACTTATGGAAAGAATGCCGCCAGGCACAAAAGGAACTGGAGCAACGCAAGGACCGGGAAGAAGAGCTACGTACCACCTATCAACATCTGACTAGTAGCACCAAAGTTTTCTACCAAACCATTGAGCAACATAAAGAGCAATTGCGCCAAACAGAGGAGTTCCTGAAAAAGGAAGAAGAAAAAAGTGGCCTCTATGACAAGGCTGCCTTGATTGGAAACCTGTTGCAGCAGATAAGCCAAAACCAAAACATGATACGGACTAAGGAACAGGAACTGACTACACTGCTGCAAAAAGACGGGCAATATGCCCTCCATCTGAGCAAGCTGAGGGAGAAACACTCCCAAGCCATCTTGGCCGACGAAGCAAAACAAACTGAAGTGGAGCAAGCCAGAGCCGTTCTGAAAGAAATGGGTATGGAGCGACTAACCTCACTCAGCAAATCTACGGACCAACGACTCAACTCCCTCAAGTCCCTGCTGCAGGCCATAGAACAATGCCAAAAAGCAGACGAGGAACAAAAACATGCCGACGAAATATGGAAAAAGCAAACCAACGAATTAAAAAAGTTGCAGGATGAGGGCGCGAAACTGGAAGCAGAAGCAAACAACAAGACAAAAGCATTTGAAGAGCAGAGAAAAGTCTACGAAAAGCAGAAAGCTGCGTGCGACAACATTCTGAAAGAGTATCGGGCCACCCTGCACGTAGGAGACACATGCCCGCTGTGTGGACAAGCCATCGAACACCTGACCACCGATGCTGAATTCCGCTCTATCCTCCTGCCCCTGCAACACTTGTTGGAACAAAGCCGCAACGAAGCCGAGCAGGCCACCCAACGGGCCAACAGCAATAAAGCCAGCCGGCAGGCCATGGAACAGTTAGTAACCAACTACCTGTACGAGAAACAAAGATGCGACGGCCGACTTGCAGAAGCCAAACAAGCTCTAAGCAACCACCCAGCCTACCTCGGCTACAGCAATGCCGACAACCTGCTGTTTGCCGTCAAGCATGACATTGAAACTGCCGAAGCCCAAAAGCAAACTCTCAACGAACAGCTGGAAAAGGTGGGCAAACAACAGCAAGCTGTAAACGCCCTCCAAAGCCAGAAGGACAAGCTTGCACAGGCCGTAAGGGATGCTGAGAAAGAAATCCAGGCAGCAGAGAATCTCATCAACCAAAACAAAATAGCCATAGAGACAAACAGGTCGTCTACCCAGACATACCTCAACACCAACGAAAGGAATCTGAAAGAAGCCGACCAATACCTGAACATAATCAACAACTGGCAGGAACTATGGCATAACAACCAGGAGATTTTCATCAAGCGACTCCAACAGGCGGCCTTGCGCTATACGCAAGCCAAAGAACTGGCCGAGCAGACTCAACACAAGCTAACACTGCTCAACCAGCAGGCAGAACAGATAGAAAGTGCCCGAACCGGCATTCTTGAAAAATACCCTACATGGGAAGACATCGCTACCGACAACAACCCAGCCTCAACCAGCCGCCTGCAAGAACAATGGGCACAGCTGCTGGCTGCCTGCATTTCCAACCACGACGCCCGGACGCAGATGGAGCAACGCCTGCACGAGAACAGGAAACAGTTGGACACATACTTCCAGTCGGAAAACGCACTGACGGAAGAACAACTAACAGCATTGATACATATCAGTGCCGACCAAATAGAACAAATCAGCAACAGACACCAAGAATTAAGAGACTGGGGTACCCGCCTAAAAGCACAACAGGAAGAAGCAGAAAAATTACTGAAACAACTCCAGGCCAACCGGCCCGACATGGACGATGAACACACTCAAACTGCCATACAAAGCCTGCTGGACAATATAAAAACTGAAATTACCGGCATCAACCAAAGCATTGGCGAGTATCGGCAGAAGCTGAATCAGGACAAGCTGAACAAGGAAAAGATGGAGCAAGTGATGCAGGAAACAGCCAAGGCCCAAAAGGAGCTTGAAGCTTGGGGACGACTGCATACGCTATTTGGCAGTGCCGACGGCAAGAAGTTCCGCAACATAGCCCAAAGCTATGTGCTACGCCAATTGCTAGTAGGTGCCAATACGTACCTGCGACAGCTCACCGACCGGTATGAGCTGGAGTGCCAGCCTGGCTCGCTCACCATACTCCTTAAAGACAAGGATGCCGGCGACGTGGTTCGACCCACTACCACCATTTCGGGTGGAGAAGGCTTCCTCATATCGCTGTCATTGGCCTTGGGATTGTCATTGTTAAGCAAAAAATCGCTGGCTATGGACACCATCTTCATTGACGAAGGATTCGGCACCCTCGACAGTACCTATCTCAGTACCGTCATCAACACACTGGAGCGGTTGCACCAGATGGGTGGAAAGAAAGTAGGCATCATCAGCCACGTAGAGAGCCTGAAGGAGAATCTGACAACGCAAATCCAACTCAACAGAGTAAACAATACGCTGAGCCGCGTGGAAGTGAAAAGCATCATCTGACATCGGTTAGTCCGAGCCCATATATGTATACGGGGCTTGGTCTGATTAGGAGTTCAGGCACGTAGCCCAAAGTTTGGCATGCCCACTCCGAACCGACAGATTGTCCTTTCAGAAGATTTATCGAGCAATATCTGGCATATCAGCCATTCACATAAGGACTGTGAAGCTTTCACAATAAGGATGTGAGGGTTTCACACAAGTACTGTGACAGCTTCACAGTACGGATGTGATAGTGTCACAGTCCTTGTGTGAAAGCTGTGAATACGTACTACACACTCCATCCTGACCACTCCGCCAAGATTAAGTGTCAATAGTAGCGCATGGTTGACAAATAAAAGGTTGAATCACTAGGGCACCGAATGATTTAGCTGAGACACTTGAAATGAGGAAACAAAGATGACAGAAACAGAGTTATTTTGACTTTTCTTTCTTATAGTCCGCTATAAATCCTTCCATCATCCAGTTGGCAAGAGCCTGACGGTTATTGCTGATGACAAAACGACGTTGGTCGAAAGCATTCTGAATGTTGCCCAACTCAACGAATACAGCCACAGGAGTAGAGTTTTGCAAAACGTACAGTCCCCGTTCACTTACAGTTCCTTCAAATCCCCGATTGGGCTGATGACGGTTGTACTTCGATTCAAAGGTACGCTTCATGGTAGAAGCCAGACGCTGCCCTTTCGAGCTACCAGGCGCATGATAGAAGAATACGTCTGTCTGCTGCCGCTTGCTACGGCTGTCTACATGAAGAAATATGGAGCGGCAATAGGTATACTTGTTGCGGTCGGAGCTATACAAATCGTTTATCTTGACGCAACGCTGTTTCAGCCTTTCCACCTGATTCAAGGGGATAGGGTCGCCCATGCACGTCTCGCGCTTGCTGTTCTTCAGGTATTGCCCGTCTCTGATGCCATCTTTCTTGTCCTGAATGATGATATATACCTGCGCTCCTTCCTGCATAAGATTGCGGGCAAGACGCAGAGCAACATCATAAGCATACTCATCCTCATGCAGTTCCTTGCCGTTCATGTAGCCAATGGCTCCAGGGTCAGGGCCTCCATGCCCGCTCACCACATAGAAACAGGCACCCTTCAGGCGACTACCGGTCACCTGTACATCATCCAGCTTGCGCCCGAAAAGATGTTCGTGTATCTTCCGAGACTTGACGTCCTTTGCTTGACCTTCGGATTGTTTGCCGTCACGCAAAGGTGGTAGCTGATACTTCACTCCTAACCTTAATTCTTCCTTTCCACGCAAGCGCTGCTTGTTCAGCTCCAGGAATTCACGGTAATACGCCCGCCCCGGCCGGTTATTTCTTTCCAAAAAAGTGGAAATGCCTTCACCATTACGCGGCTTATCATAGATTTCTTGTGCTTCGACACTCAACAGACAAAAAGAGAAAAAGAGAAAAAATAAGAGTCGGATCATATATAATACTTTGCTAAAAAACATAATAACGCGGACAAAATTACATTATTTTCCTTACTTTTGCGACCTATAATAAGCATTATTCATCTTTTTTGAGAATATAGCGACTACGATAAGCAGCCAGTGGTTGCAAGATGCGCAGTTCTTGACCACACTGTTTGTAGCTTATAGCAAAACAAAAAAATACGTATAATTATGGCAAAGCAATTTAAACCAGAGACCCTGTGCGTGCAAGCCGGTTGGTCTCCTAAGAAAGGAGAGCCGCGTGTTCTGCCTATCTACCAAAGTACCACTTTCAAATACGACACCAGCGAGCAAATGGCTCGTCTCTTTGACCTGGAAGACAACGGATATTTCTATACACGTCTGCAAAATCCGACCAACGACGCTGTGGCAGCCAAGATTGCAGCCCTGGAAGGCGGTGTGGCAGCCATGCTGACATCGAGCGGACAGGCGGCCAACTTTTATGCCTTATTCAACATCTGCCAGGCCGGCGATCACTTTGTTTGCTCTTCGGCTATCTATGGCGGTACGTTCAACCTGTTTGGTGTCACCATGAAAAAGCTGGGCATCGACGTTACTTTTGTCAATCCCGATGCATCGGAAGAAGAAATCTCGGCAGCATTCCGCCCCAACACCAAGGCCCTGTTTGGCGAAACCATTTCAAACCCGGCTCTTGAAATACTCGACATCGAGAAGTTTGCCCGCATAGCCCACCAGCATGGTGTGCCCCTGATTGTGGACAATACTTTCCCCACCCCTATCAACTGCCGCCCCTTCGAATGGGGAGCCGACATCGTTGTACACTCCACTACCAAATACATGGACGGACATGCCACGAGCGTAGGCGGCTGTATCGTCGACAGCGGCAACTTCGACTGGGATGCACATGCCGATAAGTTCCCCGGCCTCTGTACTCCCGACGAATCTTACCACGGGCTGACTTATACGAAAGCCTTCGGACGAATGGCCTACATCACCAAGGCAACTGCGCAACTGATGCGCGACCTGGGCAGCATACAATCGCCCATGAACGCCTTCCTGCTGAATCTGGGACTGGAAACCCTGCACCTGCGCATGCCTCAGCACTGCAAAAATGCACAGGCTGTAGCCGAATATCTGGAGAAGAACGATCGCGTGGCATGGGTGAACTACTGTGGCCTGAAGAGCAACAAATATTACGAACTGGCTCAGAAATACATGCCAAACGGTTCGTGCGGTGTCATTTCCTTCGGTCTGAAAGGCGGACGCGACGTGGCCATACGCTTCATGGACAACCTGAAGCTGGTAGCCATCGTTACCCACGTAGCCGATGCCCGCACTTGTGTGCTCCACCCGGCCAGCCATACGCACCGCCAGCTCACCGACGAGCAGTTGATTGAAGCCGGCGTACGTCCCGACCTTATCCGCTTCTCTGTGGGCATTGAAAACGTGGACGACATCATTGCCGACATCGAACAGGCACTAAAAGCATAAGCCGGAACCTGGTCTGTAACTATATACATTATATATTAAGTACAAAAACTAAAAAGGAAAGCGATGAAAAAATTAACTTACCTGCTTGCTGCCGCTGCCATATTCGCAGCCTGCAACAATGGAAACAAGGGTTACACTGTAACCGGTACGGTAGAAGGCGCATCCGATGGCGACACCGTTTATTTGCAAAAGGTCAAAGCACGCGAGTTTGTGAAACTCGACTCGGCTGTCATTGCCAACGGCAGTTTCAAGTTCGAAGGTGTACAAGACACGGCCATTTCCTGCTATCTCACCTACAAGTCTGAAGGCAAAGAGCCGATGCTCATCAACTTCTTCCTGGAAAATGGAAACATCAGCGTCAAGCTGACAGCCGACAACCAGTCTTATGCAACCGGTACTCCCAACAACGACATTTTCAAGGCTTACAAGGACCAGATAAAAGGCCTGAACGAGCAACTGTCTGCCACATACGAGTCTATGTCAGACACTACCCTGACCGACGAACAGCGCGAAGCTAAAGCCAAAGACATAGAAACTCTGGAAGAAAAGCTGATGCAGGTGACCAAGGAAAACATGGCTAAAAACATTGCCAACCCTGTCGGCATTCAGCTCCTGAAGCAGAACTTCTACTACATGGACGTAAACGAACTTGAACCTCTCGTGGCACAAATTCCCGCCATGTTCAGCAACGACGAAGGTATTGTACGCATCAAGGAACTGGTGACCAAGATGAAGGCTACGGCCGTAGGACAGAAGTTCACAGACTTCAGCATGAAGACTCCCGAAGGTAAGGACGTAAAACTGTCAGACTATGCCGGTAAGGGCAAGCTGGTGCTTGTTGACTTCTGGGCAAGCTGGTGTGGTCCTTGCCGTCGCGAAATGCCTAACCTCGTTGAGCTCTACAAGCAATACAAAAACAAGAATTTTGAAATCGTAGGCGTTTCACTCGACCAGAACGGTGACTCTTGGAAAGCTGCCATCAAGCAACTGAACATCACTTGGCCGCAAATGTCCGACCTTAAGTATTGGGAATGCGAAGGTGCACAGCTTTATGCCGTAAGCAGCATTCCTCACGTAGTATTGATTGACGGCGAAGGAACCATCGTAGCCCGTGGCTTGCATGGAGAAGAACTCCAGCAGAAGGTTGCAGAGCTGCTGAAATAAGCTCCAATCTATCCCACCCCATATAATCACAGTGCCGCACGCTTGCTCCATGCAAAGTGCGGCACTGTTGTTTTCACCCGCTCTGCATATAGAAAATACGGACGACTTTGCCTGGGAGTTCGGAGGGACCTATGCGGCAGGCACCCGTCACAGTACTGTCTCCAAAGCTTCGAAAAACACGCACGTCGCATAGAGACAGATGAAGCAAAAGAACACCGTATGAATAACACGCCGATGTAGCTGCAACTACACGCTACTCCGGTTCCGGCTGCACGCTGCTCCAACTCGACTACACCCGGCTTGTCAACAGTACATTGTTATCACATTAGAAGGCAAGAGTAAGCAAAATATAGTATGCCAAAGGCATATTGCTGTAATTGCCAATAGTATATTAAAGAAAAGAAAACGCAAGCACACAAAAACGAAAGTTTTCCATTTCTACTCAAAACACATCTGTATTTCAGCCACTTAATATAAATTAACCACAAAGAAGTTATCCAAAAAGTAAAACTTACGAGTAAGAGTGATACCTTTGCCGGGCATTTTCCCATTGCATAGATTAATCATAAATTTAAATCAGGCATAAGATATGATACAAACGGTAATCAAGCGTGACGGACGCATTGTCGGGTTCAATGAAGAAAAGATTGCAACAGCCATCCGAAAGGCCATGCTGCATACAGAGAAAGGTGAAGACCTGAAACTGATACATCAAATCACTGACCATATAGCTTTCAAAGGCAATGCCCAAATGACGGTTGAAGCCATTCAGGATGCGGTAGAACTGGAACTGATGAAAAGTAGCCGAAAAGACGTGGCACAAAAGTACATTGCTTACCGCAACCAGCGCAGCATAGCCCGAAAGGCAAAGACACGCGATATTTTCTTGGAAATCATCAACATCAAATCAAACGACATCACCCGCGAGAACGCCAACATGAACGCCGACACCCCGGCAGGCATGATGATGAAGTTTGCCAGCGAAACGACCAAGCCTTTTGTCGATGACTACCTACTGAGCGAAGAGGCCAGAGAAGCCGTAAAAAGCAATTACCTGCATATCCATGACAAGGATTACTATCCTACCAAGAGCCTGACCTGTGTGCAGCATCCGCTGGACCATATCCTGACCCATGGTTTCTCGGCCGGTCACGGTGAGTCAAGACCTGCCAAGCGAATAGAGACAGCCAGCATACTGGGCTGCATTTCGCTGGAGACTGCACAAAACGAAATGCACGGCGGACAGGCCATTCCCGCCTTCGATTTCTATCTGGCACCCTACGTCAGAAGCAGTTTCATTGAAGAAATCAAGAACCTGGAAGAGCTGAACGGCACCGACTATGCACATCTATATAATAAAGAAATAACAGACTACCAGCTCCTTCCGCTGGACGGACTGACTGGCGAGGAGCGCATCATCCAGCATGCCATCAACAAAACCGTGGCCAGCGTACACCAATCGATGGAGGCATTCATCCACAACATGAACACCATCCACTCACGCGGCGGCAACCAGGTGGTATTCAGTTCCATCAATTACGGCACAGATACTTCGGCCGAAGGACGATGCATCATACGCGAGCTGCTGAAAAGCACTTACCGCGGAGTTGGAAACGGAGAAACGGCCATTTTCCCCATCCAGATATGGAAAAAGAAAAGAGGCGTCAACTATCTGCCCGATGACCGTAACTACGACCTCTACCAACTGGCCTGCCAGGTGACGGCACGGCGGTTCTTCCCTAACTTCCTCAACCTAGACGCCACCTTCAACCAAAGCGAAGAATGGAAAGCCGACGACCCCAAACGCTACCAGCATGAAGTAGCCACCATGGGATGCCGCACACGCGTATTCGAAAACCGTTTCGGTCCCAAGACTTCCATCGGACGTGGCAACCTTTCTTTCTCTACCATCAATATTGTACGCCTGGCCATTGAATGTATGAATATTGAAGACCACGAACAGCGCATTGCACGCTTTTTTGCCAAGCTGGATGCCATGCTCGAAGTGACGGCTCGCCAGCTGCATGAGCGTATGGAGTTTCAGAAGACAGCCTTTGCCAAGCAGTTTCCCTTGCTGATGTCTGCCCTATGGATAGGCTGCGACAAGCTGAAGCCCAACGACACGATAGCCCCGGTCATCAACCAAGGTACTCTGGGCATAGGATTCATTGGACTGGCAGAATGCCTGGTGGCCCTGACAGGCAAGCACCATGGTGAGTCGGAGGAAGCGCAGGAGCTGGGACTACGCATCGTATCGTACATGCGCGACCGTGCCAATCAGTTCTCTGAGCAATATCAACACAACTATAGCGTATTGGCCACACCGGCCGAGGGCTTGTCGGGCAAGTTTACCCGCAAGGACCGCAAAGATTTCGGAATATTGCCGGGTATCACTGACCGCGACTACTACACCAACTCCAACCATGTACCGGTCTACTATAAATGCAGCGCCCGACACAAGGCAGAAATAGAAGGTCCTTACCACGACTTGACCCGTGGAGGCCATATCTTCTATGTGGAAATGGACGGCGACGCAACACACAATCCTGAAGCCATAAGCCGCGTTGTAGACATGATGGACCGCTACAACATGGGATACGGCTCAGTCAATCACAACCGCAACCGTTGCCTCGACTGCGGTTACGAGAATGCCGCTCCTCACTTGGATACATGCCCCAAGTGTGGCAGCCACCGCATTGACAAGTTGCAAAGAATTACCGGATATCTGGTAGGTACTACCGACCGCTGGAACCAAGCCAAACTGGCCGAGCTGAACGACCGCGTGACACACAACTAATCAAATAGCATACAAAGACATGTTGTCCATTCTCAACATACTGGAAGATACAACGGTAGACGGACCTGGTTTCCGTACAGCCATTTATGCAGCCGGATGTCCTAACGGATGTCCCGGCTGCCACAATCCCGAATCCTGGGACATCAATCGCGGTCAGTGGATGAGCACTGACGAGATACTGCAAAAGGTACTGGCCGACGATTTTGCCGACGTCACCTTCAGTGGAGGAGACCCCATGTACCAACCCGAAGGATTTGCCGAACTGGCCTCGGCCATCAAACGGAAAAGCCGGAAGAACATCTGGTGCTACACCGGCTACACCTTCGAGAAACTGCTGAAGAACCCGCGCCAGGCACAGCTACTGGAGTACATCGACGTACTGGTAGACGGACGATATCGCCAGGAACTGCGCGACGAAGACCTGCAATTCAGGGGCAGCAGCAATCAGAGGCTAATCGATGTACAGGCATCGCTCAAAAGCGGTAAAACAACCCTCTACCACAGTACCTCCACCCCCGGACTGTGATAAGAAAAATTGGTTCTCTATTGCAGGTATAATTCATAATACCTATTTTTGCACCGATGAACACAGGCTACCGCCCGGTAGCCTACTATAAAAATCAGACAACAAATGATTTTCAAAGAGTATCAACGCAACATGCTGAGAGTTCTGGTGACTCCATAACGGACGTCTCTTTGAACCCCAAAAATTCATGTACCCAAGCTGTCTTGACGAAGACGGCAGGGATTGTTATGCTCTTTGACGTACTGGCATGCACACCTCTCTTTCGACCGGGAAACGAGAGGTTACGCTTTTCATCCGTCCCACGCTGGGGACGAATGAAATTCTATCCTAACAAACAATTGTCAAACCCTGAAAAATCATTTGTTGTATTATGAACAATTCCAATCTTACCGTACGGGTCATGCGCGCACTGGACGAAACCCACGCCGCACCCGAATATGCCAACAACCAACTTATGGTAGAACTGCTGTCGGCTACCCCTCTTACCGATACGAGCGAACTGTCCATACGGATTTTCTCCTCCCGCTATCAGCTGATGGCCACCGACACGTGGCAACACAACAGCTCCAAAGCCCCTCGCCGCATACGCTTCCGTCTTCTGTCAGAAACCTATTGGGATGACTCACACTACCACCTGTTTGTCTACCGCAACGGGCATCCCCGGTGGTACACTGCTCTAACGCTTCATCCCGGCTATGCGGTATGGCGCAAAGCCGTTCTTCATGAACCGATGGAATGTCCCGATGAGATGTTCTTCGCCAACCATCTGAGCATAAGCAGCTATTGGCCGAAACTTGTGCCATGTCGCTTCAGTATCAAGCTTATCAGAGAGTTAATCAGAAAACTGCGCATCCGCGCCAATACACCCACTGCCCTGCCCCACATGCTGGCCGTGGGCGACGGAACGAGAGCCAATGCCTTTGCCTCGTACATCCTGGCCGGCTATGTCAGCCATGACAACGTAAAGGAACGTTTCCACTGCTCGCTCGACGAACTAAGCACCGGACGTGCCCGATGGACACGGCTGACAAACGACTTCGAGGGGAAAAAAGCCATCGTGATGAAAGTGACTCCACTGGATGACAACAACCGCACGACAAACATTCTGGAAATGCTGGCCGACCTGCTCAGAAGCAACCGGTTTGCCAATACAGCCTTCCTGCTACACGGCACGCCGGAGATCATTGAACAGCTGTTCCAGCGTTGCCCTTCCCTGGCCGGACTCTTCGACGGCAACAATACTTTTCACATCACTTTGTCCGAATCGCCAGACGCTGACGACACACTCTGCGACGCAGACTCTGCATTGTCTTCCGACTATGCCGACATCGACGCTCCCTCCATGCAGCACACCACCCAGCACAACCTGGGCGAATGTCCTGCCAGCCTGAAGCTACAAAAATTGGTAGGACTGAAACGGCTGAAGGCCGACATGCAGGACGCCTGTCTGATGGCACAATTCGTGAAGGAACGCCGTGAGCTATGCCTCGATTTAAGCCAAGACAACCGGCATCACATGCTCTTCTACGGCAATCCCGGCACAGGCAAAACCACTGTTGCCAAGCTCGTAGGCGAGATGTACCACCAGATGGGATTGCTGTCGAGCGGACACACCGTGGAAACGTGCAGAACCGAACTTGTAGGCGAGTACATAGGACACACGGAGAAACGCATGAGAGAAATTATAGACAAAGCCAAGGGCGGTGTACTGTTCATAGACGAGGCGTACACGCTCATAGACAGGTCACAAGACTCCAATGACTTCGGCAAGGAGGTTATCAACTCTTTGCTCACCCTCCTCTCAGTGCCCGACCCCGACATGATAGTCATCATGGCCGGCTATGAAGACAAAATGCAAGACCTGCTCAAGACGAACCCCGGACTGAAAGACCGTTTTCCGTTACAGTTTCATTTCGAAGACTACACAGCCGAGGAGCTGATGGAGATAGCCCGCATCAACCTGCAGGAGCGCCACTTCATACTTACTCCCGATGCTGCGTTGCGCCTTAACCAAGTCATTACCGAAACTGCCGCACAACGAAATGTTTATTTCGGCAACGGCCGCTGGGTGCATAACTTCATAGAGCAGGGACTCATAAAAAGCATGGCCCGCAGAGTCATGTCAATGTCATTTCATGACAGTGCCGACCGAATATTACTCAGTACCATTGAGCCTGCCGATGTGGACGATGCTGAAGAACGCCTACTCCGAAATGAAAGATTCAGGTTAGCACAACCTGCCCGTATTGGCTTCAGAGCCTGAAAGCAGACCCTTTCATTTAAAGCACAGCATCCGGCCATTTGTCATCAGGCCGAAAAAGGGAACAGCCAACAATGTTTCAACTGACAACTCCGTCAGAACAATTTAGTTTCATGCCTTGAAACTGATGGTTTCATCCGTTGAAACTAACGGTTTCATACGCTGAAACTAATGGTTTCAAGCATTGAAACTAACCTGAAACTCTACTCTTAAACGAAAGGACCTTGACTATTAAAGAAAGAAAAAGCAATGCGAACTTGCACACCATGGAAGAATTGACTATCTTCCATGGCCAAATAACCAACAAAAAAAGTAAATCAATGAAAACAGAACCGATTCATAGCTGTGTGGACTGTGGCACACAGAATTGCAAATACCAAGACCGGACTTATCCCGACTTCTGCCCGACCGACCACCTGCGCGACGAAGACCGACAATGGGCGCTGGCCCGATATGACGAGGGTAACAACCGGCAGGTAATGATAGCCAGCGCCGAAGTGGAATACGAGGGCTATTGCCAATGGACACGCGTGCAGGAAATCATGGAGTTTGCCCGAAAAATCCACGCCCGACGTATCGGCATAGCCAACTGCATCGGGCTTATCAACGAAGCGCGTATCTTCGCCCGCATCCTGCGCGCCAACGGCTTTGAACCTTACTCGGTGATTTGCAAGGTAGCCGGTCAACCCAAGACCTCGATGGGTATTCCAGCCCGATGTGAAAGCATCGGTGCAGCCATGTGCAACCCCATCCTCCAGGCACGCCTGCTCAATGAAGCCCGAACCGACCTGAATGTAGTCATTGGCCTGTGCGTAGGGCACGACAGTCTGTTCTACAAATACTCCGATGCATACGTCACTACCCTCGTGACCAAAGACCGGGTAACAGGCAACAATCCGGCTGCTGCGCTCTATACAGCCAACTCGTATTACCGCAAGAAATTCTTCGAAACGAGCAAGGAAGAATAAGCCACAACACAAGACCGGCATGAGCCAACGGTCATTTATCAACCATCCTGCCCATGCCGGTCTGTCACCCGAACCAGGCTTTCGCTCCACGATTATCTTCTGAGCGAATGAAAGCCCCTTGTACTATTTCAAAGCCTTTCCATCAGAGAAAGCCTGCCCCGCTTTCTTGCCCAGCGGCAAGTACTGATGATGAATAGGGTCATAGGTGATAGGCTTCAACTTGGCGACATCAATCATACCGGCGTCATCGAGCACCCGTTCGTCGGCCGACACATTGACAATGCGCCCTACCATAAAACACGTTTCCTTGTCGTACGAAACCAACTCGCACTCCAGCGTCATAGGCAACTCTTCAATCACAGGCGCATTGACCGACTCGGCCTTTACGGCGTGCAATCCGGCATGCTCCAGTTTGTCAGCCACCTTATTACCCGATACAATCCCCAGGTAGTCGCACGCCACCAGACACTCTTCCGTAGCCATGCTGACGGTAAAAGCTTTGGACGACAAGATGTTTTGGGTAGTTTTATGTCCCTCAGACAAACAAATGCCTACCATATTGTCCGTATAAATGCCTCCCCATGCTGCATTCATGGCATTAGGCTTTCCTTCCCCATCGTATGCTGCCACAATAAAGACAGGCATGGGATACAACCATGTTTTTACTCCAAAATTCTTTCTCATAGTCTTAACTTTAATTTTATAGTGTTCAGTTATTTAATTGTTCGGCTTGTAAGCTTATAAACCAATGTTTTACATCAACCTAAAAACTCATAAACTTACAAACTTAACTTACTTACCTCTAAAACTGTATGCTCCGTTATTGCCACCTTAATCACCCCGTCCAAGCGATTCTCAAAAATACGATAGGCTTCTTCTATATCGTTCAGCGCGAAGCGATGAGTGATAAGCGGCGTAGTATCTATCTGCCCGTCGGCTATCAGGCGAAGTATCTCTGCACAGTCACATCCATCCACACCTCCGGTCTTGAAAGTCAGGTTCTTGCCATACATATCGGGCAACGGAAGCAACTGCGGAGAATCATAAAGAGCCACAACGGTGACAACGGCATTAGGCCGGGCACACTCCCAAGCCAAGCGAAACGTATCATCAGCTCCAGCCACCTCTATTACCACATCGGCACCTCCATGTTCACTATGCTCCAACACAAAGTTGCGGCAATCATCGGGCGTCGTCACCAATACATCCGGATAATGCTGGCGCACAAACCTGATGCGCTCCTCCGATTTCTCGCATACAATAATGCGGCACGGCCGCTTCAACATGACACAAAGCAATGTACAGATACCTGTAGGTCCGGCTCCGATAATGAGCACCGTATCTTGTGGAGTTATCTCGGAGATGCGGGCAGCCCAAAAGCCTGTAGCCAAAATGTCTCCCACAAAGAGAGCCTGTTCGTCAGTCACACTGTCGGGTATGCGGTTCAAGCCCTGATCGGCATGAGGAACACGCACATACTCAGCCTGCCCGCCATCTATTCGGCAACCCAATGCCCATCCTCCGTCAGGATCTTCGCAGTTATTCACATAGCCATGACGACAAAAGAAGCACTCACCGCAGAAAGTTTCCACATTCACCGTCACCCGGTCTCCCGGCCTGACAGAAGTAACGGCCGATCCTACCTGCTCCACAACACCCACCATCTCATGCCCTACCGTAATGCCGGGCACCGCACGAGGCACACTGCCATGCTTAATATGTAAATCACTGGTGCAAATGCTACCCAAAGTGACACGCACCAACGCATCATGTGGATTCTCCAACTGGGGAACAGCCTTCTCCGTCAACACGAACTGTCCTTTCTTCACGTAAGTATAAGCCAACATAATCTTTCCTCCATTATAATAAAAAGCCAGAGCACCGGCACACGAACCACAACAAACGGATTCTCACCAGTCTCTGGCCTTATTTCACTTTACCCCAAGTACAACTTAATTGATTTACAATGTGCAAGTCAAAAAACTCATTCGTTATAAAAGAGTAAAGAAAGTCTTATTAATAAACTTCCACTTTCGCAGCCAAAGCCTTGGTCTTATCGCGTAAAGCATCCAAATCGCTGCCTACAGGAGCATAGCACAGCACCACTCCCATACGTCTGTTTACACGTGTAGTAGGCTTGCCGAAGATGCGCAGATAGGTATCCTCAGCGGCTGTCACCTCTTCGAGGCCACGATAGTTGGGACGTTCCTGGCTGGCAATGGGCGACAGAATAACGGCACTGGCTCCCATTCGCTCCAATTTAACATTAGGAATAGGCAAACCAAGCACGGCACGCAGGTGCAACTCAAACTCATTCAAGTTCTGAGTGCCAGCCAACGTCACCATACCGGTATCGTGTGGACGGGGAGAAAGTTCAGAGAAATAAACACCGTTCTCGTGGCTCAGGAAGAATTCTACACCCCAAATGCCCGCGCCGGTCAGAGCACGTGTCACCTTCTCGGCCATTTCCTGTGCTTCTTTCAGATGAGCAGGGTCAATGTGGGCTGGTTGGAAACTTTCACGATAATCGCCTCCCTTCTGCACATGACCAATAGGCGGACAGAACAAGGTGGGTCCATTCTTTTGAGTCACGGTAAGCAGCGTGATTTCGCTATCAAACTTGATGAACTCTTCAATAATCAATTCTTTAATGTCACCACGGCTACCACTGCAACCATATTCCCAGGCATGTTCCAACTCATCGGCCGACTTAACGACTGACTGCCCCTTGCCCGACGAAGACATCAGAGGCTTCACCACACAGGGAAAACCGATTTTTTCGGCAGCGTCTTTCAGTTCATCAAATGATTTGGCATAATAATAGCGGGCGGTTTTCAGACCCAATTCTTTGGCGGCCAGGTCGCGTATGGCCTTGCGGTTCATTGTATAGTTCACGGCACGTGCACTGGGCACCACCTGTATGCCCTTCTGCTCGAAGTCATAAAGGCGCTCCGTACGAATAGCCTCTATTTCAGGTACAATAATATCAGGATTATGCTTATTGACTACTCTTTCCAAAGCGTCACCATCCAGCATACTGAACACTTCGCATTCGTCGGCCACTTGCATGGCCGGAGCTCCAGCATATGAATCACAGGCAATGACGTACTGCCCTTTTCGTTGGGCTGCTATCACAAATTCTTTACCCAGTTCACCAGAACCCAATAACAATATTTTCTTCATCGTCTCTTATTATTTAAAGTTTTTCATTTCAGTTTTATCTTCAGTATCTTGCCGCCATAAGCATCGAGGGCAACATCTGTGGCCTTGCTGGGCAGCAGGCAAATGTTTTCTTCCTTGCCAGTCAAGAGGTCTATAGCCCGATAAGCATCCATCTGGGGCATCTGCAAATAATCAAATGCATGAGTAGGAATATTAATAGCTATATCTACCGGCATGTGGTCGAAGTTCACCACTACCAACAAAAGTTCATCCTCGTGCTTGCGCAGGAAGCAATACTGCTTGCGTTCGTTGAATCGCCAGCCATCTATATTGGCATACATCAAGTCGAAGAACAAGCCTTCAGCTATGGCCTTTTCACGGTTGCACAAGGTCAGTATGCGCTGATATATGTCGTACAATCTTTTTTCATCATCAGTCAGCAGCTTACCATCAAACTTTCCTCCGTTGCGCCAGCGACGAACAGTATCCACACTCCAATAATCAAATATTGTCGTACGCCCGTCACGTCCACTGAATCCCTCACTATCCATTCCCGGCTCGCCAAACTCCTGTCCGAAATATATCATCATGGGATTGGTATTCATACAAGCAGCCACAATGAGTGCCGGAATGGCCTTGCGTGGATTGCCGGCAAAAAAGTCTGAAGCAATACGTTGTTCGTCATGATTCTCCAGGAAATTGAGCATAGACTTTTCGATGCCACCAAGGCTCTGCCATGCGCGGGTAATATCTGTTGCAGGCGCATTGTGACAGACTATGTTTCGCAATGTATCATAAAGTCCTACCTTATCATACAGATAATCAAACTTGCCACGGAACAGATAATTGCGATATTCTGCCGGATTATATACTTCTGCAATGAATACGATGTCAGGATAAGCAGCTTTTACCTGTGGTATGACCCATTCCCAGAATTCAACCGGAACCATCTCGGCCATATCACAACGGAATCCGTCGACATGTTTCCCTGCCCAGAATAAAAGTATCTGCAGCATTTTGTTCCATGTATCGGGAACGGGGTCAAAATGGCCGGTACCTCCATTCTGATAGTCAACTCCATAATTCAGCTTGACAGTTTCATACCAATCATTTATACATGGATAAGCGTCAAAGCGGTTATTACCTGTAGCCTTGGCAGGAAATTCACGATACGGTTCCGAAGCCGTGCCTGTCATGTCAAACTGGCCATGCAGTTCCGACTGGGGAATATAGTAAAAGTTATTATAAGGGCTGAAAGCATAATTGGGGTCATCGTTAGCTCCCAATTGTGTAGTGCCGTCAGGCTGTGCATCCGAATAGTATTGCCGCGCCACATGATTGGGAACAAAATCAATGATGACCTTCATATCCGAGCGGTGTGTTCTTTGCACCAGATTCTCAAATTCTTTCATTCGCCCCGGTACATCTTTGGCTATGTCAGGGTCCACGTCATAATAGTCTTTGATGGCATAAGGCGAGCCAGCTTTTCCTTTCACAATGGCCGGATGGTCGGGACGAATATTATAACGGCGATAATCCGTCTGCGTGGCATGCTCTATAATGCCAGTATACCAAATATGAGTAACACCCAATTTCTTTATTTCACCTAAAGCCTTGGTCGTAAAATCTGCCATTTTGCCGCAACCGTTATCGCGTATGGAACCATTATGTACGCAATGGCTGCTATTATTACCGAACAGGCGTGTAAACACCTGATAAATAATTATTTTCTTTTCATTATTCATAGTTACAATATATATTTTGAATTCAGCCTGCAATCGGCACAATTCATTCAATAAACATCTTCACTAACCCTTACCTGCAATTGACATCACGTCTCCATCCTTCAGTTGCTGCAATACCTCATTGGCTGTATTATATCCCAAATCGAATATTTCCTTTGCTTTCTTCAATTCCGTATTGCCGTAACCTGATAATTTATTGCATTCAATCAACAAATCTGCCTTCTCACGTTCTGCAATTGTATTCGAACGAAACATAAAATCGTAAGAACGCAGCGCGATGCTGACAATATTCATTTTATACTTGGGTGCCAATATCGGACTGACATTAATGGCTACTACTTTCTCGCAGATACGACGAATGGTAGATACTGGCAGATTAAGCAACACGCCGCCATCCACATAATAAGTATTGTCTATCTTGATGGGCTTAAACAATACTGGCATACAACAAGATGCAGCCACACGTTCAGCGATGCTTCCTTTATGAAAATGTACAGACACGCCATGGTCTAAATCCGTGGCTGTCACAATCAAAGGAACTTTCAAGTCTTCCAGTTTCTGGGCTTTCAAGTTGGATTTCAGGAAATCCATGAATTCATCCAGCTCAAAAAAACCCGTCTTGGGCACCACCAGCCTCGTCAAATCTTGAAACTTATGACCGGAAAAGAAGTCCAGCACTTTATAAGGTTCATTTCCGTCAGCATAGAATACGGCTGCCAAAGCTCCCGCACTAACCCCAGACAATATATTCGGTTTAATATCATGCTCTATCAAAGACTGCATAATACCCAGATGGGCAAAACCTTTGATAAACCCTCCGCTCATGGCAAATCCTACCGGATACTTATTTGTAAACCAACTCTTTGCACGTTCCTCCATACGTTTTATATCTCCCAAACACAAATCGTCTGATATATCATCACTTGTTATCAATCATTTCTTCATTTAGCACGGCACGAATTTAATGATTTTCTAGAATGATAAAACCAAATACAGGAAAAAAATATGGCATTTTTTGCCTTATTATCTATAAAATTCTGACAAATTCTTTTCATTTTGACCTTTCAGCCGTCTTTCTAAATACTGACAACATATACAATTAGCCATTTCTTACCACCACACAGAAGCAATCTATAGACACCTTACTCCGCCTAATAGCACCCAATAACACCCTGAAATATTTATCAATCCTACATATCAAGGCAAATTGAAAGAAAAAGCGGCAATGTTCCACCTTAAAACATTGCCGCTTTCGGGTCAAAACATACCCGCTTTTCATATATAACATTGCCGCTTATGCCGCACAACAACTCATATTGTGCCGCACAACAAAGCAAAATATCAGATTCTTGACAGAGCCTTCAACAGCATATAGCCTCCCAGCCATTGAATCATCATACCCGGAACGCCTATGCGAAAATCTTGGATAGCCAGATAGAAATCTCCACACAATCCCCATTCAACTGCTGTTCCTACAATCTGATAAGCCAACACTACGAACAACAAAGGCAACAAAGCCACCTTTTTTACACACTTGGCTACTACAGAAGCCGCAATGGCCAGCAAACCTGACTTAACCAGAATAGCAGGCAACACTGCTGCTGCGGGCATGGCAAACAACAAATGATTGACAACCGGAGACAAAAACGCAGTCAGCAAACCTACCTTCAATCCATATTTATAGGCAGCAATAAGTGTAAAGAAATAAATCGGAAGCAGACTGGGGCCACCAGCTGGCAAAAGATGACACAGTTGAGGCAAAGCGATGTTACCTATGACAAACAACACTGCGAACAGATAAGTTCGTACGTTGGAAAAAGAAAGCGAATAAAGTTTTACAGATGTTTCCATTTTGTGATTTTCCTAATAAATAAGTAAATAATCTTTTATACTATCGTACGTAAGGAAGAAAGTTCCTCTTCATTAATCCTACAGCCGTATCAATTCATAATTCATTGTGCCGATACCTATCTTCTCCGCATGGCGTAAGCCTGCCAGCCAGTCAGTATCAGGATGAATCAAATGAAACTTATCACACCCACACAAATCTTCATGAGCATGCTTTCTTGACAAGACATTGTCCGTATGCAACAAAGGAGCCTGCATGACCAAATCGGCACAAGCCATATCAAGTGCAACCGGATCGGTCGATGCCAAAATCCCCAAGTCGGGCACAATAGCTGCATCATTATGATTCCAGCAGTCACACTCAGGCGACACATTCATAATGAAACTGATATGAAAATGAGGTTTGTCTTTCAATACAGCTTTCGTATACTCGGCTATCTTGTAGTTCAGACGTTCAGATGTATCCCAGTCGCTGACAACTGCCGCATCATGCTGACACAAAGCTACGCACTGCCCACAACCTACACATTTGGTATAATCGATTTCGGCTTTGCGTTCTGCATCCAGATGAATGGCATCGTGCGCACAATGCTTTACGCAGATATTGCAACCAATGCAGTTGTCTCGATTAATTTTCGGTTGTGAAGCCGCATGCAATTCCAGCTTGCCACCTACACTGGCACTACCAATGCCCAGATTTTTCAAAGCACCGCCAAATCCGGCCTGTTCATGCCCCTTAAAGTGAGTCATACTGATAATCACATCGGCATCGGCAATGGCAGTACCGATTTTAGGAGCCGGACAATACTCTCCATCAACCGGTATTTCACGATAGTCCGTACCTTTCAATCCATCACCGATAATCACCTGACATTGTGCTGAAATCGGATTAAATCCATTTTCCATGGCACTTTGCAAATGGTCCACAGCATTCGAACGACGTCCGGAATAAAGTGTATTACAATCCGTCAAGAATGGCTTGGCACCATATCCACGCAACAGATTTGCCATTCGAGCCGCATAATTCGGCCGTATATATGCCAGATTGCCAGGTTCACCAAAATGAATCTTAATAGCAACAAAACTATCCTTCAACGGAAGTTCGGCTATCCCTGCCCTTTTCACCAAACGTTCCATCTTATCCAGCAGATTGGAAGTCGGCGACGTACGCAGGTCTGAGAAAAAGACTTTTGACTTTTCCATATTTCCTATACCTATTAATAATGATTGATAGTGCAAAAGTAACAGATTCTTGCTAAAAAAATCACATATATTATAAGAAAAGCGTCCAACTCAACACATTTTTGTTCATCCACCTCCCAATATCCATTCAGCCAAACTAAAAGAAAAGCCGACCCTCCCACTCCTCCTGACAATCACGTCAAGACACTTTAGTTTCATGCCTTGAAACCAACGGTTTCATACGGAGAAACTAATAGTTTCACGCCCTGAAACCTATCAATAACTTTACTCTTAAATGGAAAAGCTCTGTTCCTTATAGCAAAAAAATCATCAAATGCTTTGTATATCAAAATAAAAGCTATAATTTTGCGCCGCTATTACGAGTTAATAGCGTTAATCAAATCATTAACAAATAAAAAATTATTTAAATGGCAACAAGAATCAGATTGCAAAGACATGGTCGCAAAGGTTACGCCTTCTACTCCATCGTCATTGCCAATGAGAAAGCACCACGAGATGGTAAGTTTATTGAGAAGATTGGTACTTATAATCCTAACACCAATCCTGCCACAGTAGATTTGAAATTTGACCGCGCACTTGACTGGGTTATGAAAGGTGCACAACCTACTGACACTGTTCGTAACATCCTGTCACGCGAAGGTGTGTACATGAAGAAGCACCTGCTGGGCGGTGTAGCAAAAGGCGCATTTGGCGAAGCTGAAGCTGAAGCTAAATTCGAAGCATGGAAGAACAACAAGCAGAACGGTCTTGCTGCTCTGAAGGCTAAAGACGAAGAAACAAAGCGCAACGAAGCTAAGGCACGTCTTGAAGCAGAAAAGAAAATCAATGAAGTAAAAGCAAAAGCATTGGCTGAAAAGAAAGCCGCTGAAGAAGCAGCAAAAGCTGCTGAAGAGGCTGCCAAAGCAGAAGCTGAAGCACCCGCTGCCGAAGAGGCTCCGGCTACTGAAGCTGCCGCTGAATAATTTATTCGGCGCATCTTGTTTTTATGGGTTAAACTATTACAAAGGCTACTTTCATACGAAGGTAGCCTTTTTCTTTTCCTGACGATTTTCATCGAACCTCCCTTTCTTCCCTCCCCTTATCTTCCACTGACTTCCCCATATCGTGTAACAAAAGACTCCCTAAAGCTATGTATTCAAACGAAATAAGGTCAAAAATTTCTTTCTTCTAAGCTTTTTTATAACTTTGATGTGATTTTTCCTTAAATATGTATACTGATAGAGAGATATATTTAAAAAATTCCTTTTGTTATGAAACACTTAAAGCTTTATGCCGCACTGCTGCTTATATTAGCAGTTTCTGCCATTCCCGTCTATGGACAAGGTTTGAAAGCCTTCAAGCTTAAAAACGGACTTTCCGTATATATATGGGAAGACAATTCTAAATCTGATGTATTCGGACTGGTTGGCGTCAGAGTAGGTTCCATCAACGACCCTACAGAATATACCGGACTAGCCCACTATCTGGAACATGTCATGTTCAAGGGTACCGACAAAATCGGTGCACTCAACTGGCAGGAAGAAAAGCCCATCTATGAAGAAATAATCAAGAAATATGATGAGATGGCCAACGAAAGCGACCCCGTACGCAAAAAGACCATCAGCCAGGAAATCAACGAACTGACCATTAAAGCCGGACAGATAGCCGTTCCCAATGAATATTCCGACCTCATGGAAAGTATGGGAGCCAAAGGTGTGAATGCCGGTACTCATTATGACTGGACTTTCTACCATTGTTCTTTCCCCGCTTATCAGATAAACAAATGGCTGGAAATTTCCTCACAAAGATTCATCAACCCCGTATTCCGCTCTTTCCAGGCCGAGCTGGAAAACGTTTATGAAGAATACAACCGTGCACAAGACAACCAAGGCTCCGCCATCCAACAGTTTGTCATGAGCAAGGCTTTTGAAGGACATCCCTATTCACGTCCCATCATCGGCCTGCCCGACCACCTGAAGAATCCACGTCTGAGTCGCCTTATTGACTTCTACAACCAATGGTATGTACCCGAAAACATGGTACTGGTATTGGTAGGAAACATCAATGCCCAACAAATCAGTGGACGCATTGCCGCTTCCTTTGGCCGACTCCCCAAGAAACAAATACCTGCCCGCAACAGTTATCCCGACCTGCAAATTGAAGGCCGCAAACAATATAGTGCAAAAATCGGATTCTATCCGCAAGTCACCATGGTGTTCCAGGGAGTAAAAGCCGGACATCCCGACGAGGAAGCACTCAACATAGCTCTCTCATTACTGAGCAACAGCAGCCAGACCGGAACACTCGACAAACTTGTACTGGACGGAGAACTAACCAGCGCGGGTGCCTACCCCATGACTTTCCGCGAGCAAGGAAGGGCTATCATCGCAGCCATTCCCTTGTACGATGAAAACCAGCGACGCTTCGAATCAAACAAGAGTGTAGAGAAAAAGGCCATTAAGGCCATCCAGCAAATTGCCAATGGTGAATTCGAGGACTGGAAGATTGATGCCATCAAAGCCGAACTCTGCCGCCAGTTCGATCTCAGCATGGAATCCAACGAGGACAAAGCCATGATTCTGATGAACGCCTTCTACAACGAACAAGACTTAGGCGAGATACTTAACTACAAGGACAAAATCATGTCCATCACCAACGATGACATCAAACGCGTAGCACGCCAATACTTGTCCAACAACTACCTGGCACTTTATGTAGAGAAAGGAAAACCCGAAGATAATGGCAAGATTGAGAAACCCGGTTATAAACCAATAGAGGCACCTACCGGCAAACAATCACTCTATGCCACACAATTCAAGACCATGCCCATTGGCAAAGTAGAAGAAAAATTCATAGACTTCAGCAACGTTCAAATCAAGTCGCTCAACGAGCGTTCCAAGATATACTATACACCCAACACAGAAAACAATGTCTTCCAGTTGGTACTTCAATACGGTGCAGGTACCCGCGAGTTCCCCAAACTGGAGATTGCCGCATCACTGATGAACAATGCCGGTGTAATGGGAGCATACGAACCTCAGCAACTGAAGGAAGAACTGAGTAAACTGAATGCCACCTGCCACGTATCAGCCCAAAGCGATTATCTCAATATCATTATTGAAGGCTACGAGGAAACCCTGCCACAGGTATGTCAACTACTGTCAAGACAAATCCTCATGCCCAAGCTCGACGACAAACAGCTGACTCGACTCAAAGGTTCTGAACTGGGTATGCGCCAGCAACGCAAAGAGAATGTCAGCATCCTGGCCGATGCTCTCCGCCAGTATATTTTCTATGGGGAGAAATCGGACTACATCAACGAGCTGACCGACAAAGAACTCTACGAATTGCAGATATCTGAGCTGACTGGCGACATCAACCGTGCAGCCAACTACGAAGCGAAAATATTCTATACCGGAACCTTACCCTTCGACCAGGTTTACTCCATCCTGAGCACCAACCTACCCTTGGTAGCCAACGAACGTCCATCCACATCGCCACAGGCCAAACCTATGATGCCCGTCGCAGAGAATACCATCTACTTCCTGCCCAACAGCGATGCCGAACAGGCACAAATCTACTTCTACGTGCCCATGGATGCCTATGACAAGAAAGACGACGTGTTCCGCAACGCATTCAACCAATATTTCGGCCTCGACTTCACCGGACTGGTAATGAACGAAATCAGAGAAAAGCGCTCCATGGCCTATACCGCCTATGCCTACGCAGCGGGCCAAGGCATCACCGGTAGTGCCGGATTCCTTAACGGCTACATCGGAACCCAAAACGACAAGGCCAACGATGCCATCGACGTCTTCATGTCGCTTCTCACCGATATGCCACAAAATCCCGAACGCATCGACAACATCAAGAGTTACCTCCGCCAGGCTGCCTTGACCGACCATCCCGATTTCAGACAAAAAGCGCCCTACCTTGTCAGCTTGGGCTATAGAGGATACAACGATGACCCGGCTAAAGAAAATCTGGCCAAGATTGATGCGCTGACCTTCGACGATATTGTAAACTACTACAAACAGCACATACAAGGAAAGCCCTATTGCATAGGTATCATGGGCAACCCGAAAATGATTGACCTTGACAAACTGGCCAAGTATGGTAAAGTAGTGAAGTTGAGCGATAAGAAACTATTCAACAGCAAAGACTCATTCTTCTAAACGATACAAAATCCATTGACTAACAAAAGTCCGCCTCTTTTCATGAAACTGAGGCGGACTTTTTTTATTACACACCCATTTCAAGTTTTCAACAGCCTGACTTGCAAGAATTAAAGGAAGCAGAAAGAAATCACACTTACCACTTACCGCTCACCACTGACCGCTATCACAAAGTATCCGTTCCCATACCTCGTATGCACCCTCCTACCCGTCTGCGCCAGCAACCGGCTGAAGGCCATACACGAGTAGCCTGCCATGGCAGCCCGATTCTTCTGCTTCAAAGTAGCATAGATGTCGGCTGCCGACATCAAGCGTGCACCCTGTTCATCGGCCCCAGCAAAGCGGAAGCAGGATTCCAAGACTTCCTCGGCAGGGATAGTACGGTAGAAGGTACGGTTATGTTGTTGTATTTCGGCCTCTTCCTGCTTGTTGAACCAGCAACGCTCTCCACCGTCCAATTCTGCCTTTAGCTGGGCATACAGCTGTGCATGGTCTATGGGGGTCGTGCAGTCAATTTGTTTCTCCACCTCAATGCAGATAAACCGTCGGCTGCCCGAGGCGTCTACCAACAGGTCTTTCCGATTGGCTGTACCGATGAACGAAGCGATGCGGGGCAGTGGCTCCGTGCTGCGCTTATAGGCCCGACGGATATGCAGGCTCTCCATCTGCATCAGGTTCTTCAGCAGCGGCATACGGGTGGCAGGCAGGCGGTCAAACTCGTCCAGATTGATAAGGCCGTACGATGCCAGCTTGTTTTCGGCTGAAGCGATGTTGGTCAGGTCGAAGCTTTCGGTGAAGTATTGCCGCAGTTTCTTAGGCAATAGCATGCGGCAGAAGGTAGACTTACCCATGCCTTGTACGGTGCTGACCAGCAGGGGAGCGACGCTGTTGGCTCGCTGTTCCTGTTCGTTATTGTTCATCCACTGTGCCGTGACGCCCAGCATCCAGCGGTGGAAAGAACGTACCCACAGGTCGTTGTCTGATACACGTTTGGCCAGTTCCTTTACACGGTCTTTGCCGTCCCAGCGGGGCAAGTGCTCAAAGTAATCGGTAAACGGATGATAGGCAGGGGCGTGTTCGGAGTCGATATATCGTTTGATGTCCACGTCCCAGCAGTCCACGCCTTCCTCCATGGCGGCCAGCGATATGGTGTGTAACAGGCGGTCGTCCACAGGGCGATAGGTCAGGTGGTGGGTATCTTCGTTTGACAGTTCCGTATTGAGCACGGCACATTCCGCACGGTCAGTCAGCCGGTTGTAGCGGAAGGCATAGTGCAGTTGCAGGAAGTTAAGCAGGCGACGCATGGTCAATTGCTGGCGAGTCGGTTTCACTGTTTCTTTCACAGTAACCTCTTCTTGTACAACCGGTTCTGTTTTAGTCTTTTCTTCTTTTATCGGCGTTTCTGCCCATTCTACGACCTCGCTCTTGCCGTTCAGCCAGAACTGGAATTCCTTGTTCTTCTTTATACCGTCGGCATTAACCTGCATGGCCGTGTCCCAAGTCAGGCATATATCCAGCTTGTTTCGTCCCATGACGACACTGGCCTCGCCATCGGGCAGCATGGTGCAGATGCGTTGCAGGTTAGCGAGCAGGTACTCGCAGTTGTTGGGTTCGAACTCGTTACGAACAGGCGAGGCAGGCTTCTTGGAAGAGCCGGAGAGGAGGTGTAGGAAATGATGGAAGAGATTCATGTGATTCAGCGGTTAGTGGTTAGTGATAAGTGGCGTTTATCAGCGATTAGCGGTTAACGGTTAGTGGTTAGTATTCTTGTTCCTGGTTGACTCGTTAACTTGTCAACTCGTCAACTGCTCTGTCACAAATATACAAAATCCAGCGGCCTTTGTCAAGTGTTTCGGACGGTTTTCTGGAGTGGTGAAAGAAGAAATTTATCAGCTACTGGGGGAGAAATAGTTGTGTGGGTGAAGTTTCACAGTTAGGCGTTGGTAATGAACGGGGTGTGGTGAAAGATGGGGGGTGAAGAATCAGGTGTAGCTGCGTATTTTTAGTAGAGACGTGGCGTGCCGCGTCTCCCTGTTTGCATTGTATTCTATTTCCAATATTTTGTATTTTATCAATTTGTTTATCAGATAAATACTGTGAAATCTGTGTCCTGAGACGCGGCACGCCACACGGCTGTCCCAAGAAAATTTTAACTTCTATT
>ENA-UONS01000621-UONS01000621.1-human-gut-metagenome-genome-assembly--contig:-CS19-NODE-621-length-38978-cov-7.644092_pt1 | contig 38978 bp, 30 predicted proteins | sample MGYA00242458_ERZ724005 | MGnify/ENA metagenome assembly ERZ724005
GGACAGAATGCAGGCTACCAGCAGGTCAATGCGCAGGCTCCGAATGCGGCTTACGGACAGGGCGCAGGCTACCAGCAGTATGCTCCTAATGCGCAGGCTCAGAATCCCACCTACGGACAGAATCCCGACTACAACCAGAACAACAGGGTATGATAGAATTGCCGCCGTGGTCAGTCTGCGGCGGTTTTTTCTGCCCTGCCTTGACACGGCGGCTGTTTTATGGTACAATAAATAATGCGATAATTTAATGTCGTACACCCGTATTTATATGAAAAGGAGAACCCCATGAACAAACAACTCGCTTCCGTAATCGCGTTCTGGTCGCGCGTAGGCGTGGCAGTGAGCGCACTGCTGACTATCCTTGCCGACCTCATCACCAGCGCTTCCATGGCTTCCATGAACATCACCGCAGTTCCCGGCGCGGCGGTATTCACCCGTATCTGCATTTTCCTCATGGTTGCCTGCGTAATTTCCCAGGCTGTGTTCAGCAAGCTCGCGACTGACCGCTTCGATATCCCGACCTACATCAACCTTGTTCCGGCGCTGCTCGCGTTCATCATGAACTTCCTGCTGCACCCCATATGCTCTCTTATGGGCAGCGGCGACGCTACTTCAGTGTTCGTGGCTCTGCCGCTTATCATGCTTTCCGCAGGATACCTTCTCCGCACCGCTACTCCCAGCGAAAGCCCCCTCACCGTGGCTTCCTTCAAGCAGGCTATCGCCACCGGTAAGAGTCTGAGCGCCGCACGCGCAGCAAATCCCTATGGCTACCCTCAGCAGGGCTATCCTCAGCAGGGTTATCCCCAGCAGGGCTACCCTCAGCAGAGCGTTCCTCAGCAGGGCTATCCTCAGCAGGGCTATCCTCAGCAGAGCGTTCCTCAGCAGGGCGTTCCTCAGCGGGGTTATCCTCAGCAGGGAGTTCCTCAGCAGGGCTATCCCCAGCAGGGTGTTCCCCAGCAGGTAAATCCCCAGCAGGGCTACCAGAATCAGAACAACAGATGATACATAAAAAGGGCTGTCGGAAGACAGCCCTTTTTTTATGCGTAATTCGGAATCATGGCGTCCGGCTCCGCCGGACGGATTTCAATAATATGAGATTTATAGGAGCCGCGCTATTGTTCGGGTGAAAACGTATTTCTCTTGTGGCTCATTTCCCCGAATGCCTGCCGGGGTTCCCCGGCTCGGGCGTGCCCGACCCTGCCGGGGCTACCCGGCTCGGGTGAAAACGTATTTCTTTCGTGGCTCATTCCCCCGAATGCCTGCCGGGGCAACCCGGCGGGAAGGATTCCATGGTGCGTATGAAGATGTCGGAGTATTGGCTGACGTCGCCGCGTGGGGCGGTGTTCACGTCGTAGATTCCCACCACGAAGAAGCCGGCGTTGTGGGCTGTTTTCGCGCAGTAGGCGCTGTCCTCCACAACGACGCATTCCTCCGGGGAGGCGCCCAGCCGCGCCGCCGCCTGGAGGTAGATATCCGGCTTGTCCTTGTGCGCGCCGGCGGTGGTGCAGTCCAGGTAGAACCGGAAGCAGCGGTCGATGTCGTATTTCTCGGTGAACGGCTGGGATACCCACCGGTCGGTCGCGCTGGCAATACACATCTCCGCGCCCTGCTGCCGGAGCCTTTCCAGGACCTCCAGCGCGCCCGGCCGCGGTCTGATGATGGTCGCGTATTTCTCTTTCATGCTCCGGCGGACCTCCTCCATGCGCTCCTCGCTGCCGAGGTCCTCCGGGGTGAAGCTCCCGTACCAGTAGCCCATGCTGTCCGCGATGGTGCCGTCCAGGTCGAATATGTAGTATTTGCTCATGCTCATTCCTCTATTATTCCGTATTCCAGTTTCATGTTGATTATCCGCAGCACGGACTCGTCCAGCCGCTCCTGCGTTATCTCGCCGGATTCCACCGCCGCGTTCAGCGCAGTTATCGCGCTCTCGTAGTCCGAGCTGCACAGCAGGTCAGCCCCGGCAAGGAAAGCCTGCACCGCCGCCCGGTTCTCGCCGCAGTATTCTCCGACAGCCTGCATTGACAGGTCGTCCGTCATTATCACCCCGTCGAAGCCCAGGCTGCGCACCAGGGAGTACATCTCCGGCGACAGCGAGCCGGGAAGCTCCGCGTTGACGCATTCCACGATGTTGTGCGACACCATCACCACCGGCGCCCCGGCTTCTATCCCGGCGCGGAAGGGCAGCAGGTCGAGGGATTCCAGCTCCGTCAGGGGGCGGCTGTCGATGGATATCCCCGTGTGGGTGTCGAGATTGTTCCCGTAGCCCGGGAAATGCTTAAGGGCGCATATCGTGCCGTTATCAGCGTAGCTGCGCACGGCGCTCGCCACCGCAGCGGAAACGGAATCCGCGTCCGTGCCGAACGCCCGGTCGTAGATGTAGTCCTCCGCGGATCGCGGCAGGTCGCACACAGGGGCGAGATTCATGTTCAGCCCCAGGGACTTCAGCAGCGCGGATTTCTCCGCCGCGTCGGAATACACCCCGTCCGTGCCGCCGGAAGCCAGCACCTCCGACTGCGCCGGGAACTTTTCCGCCCGGTACTGGGAGTATTTCGACACGCGCACCACGGTGCCGCCCTCCTCGTCCACGGCGAACAGCAGCGGAACCGCGGAATCCTGCTGTAGCTGCGCCAGCTCCGCGGCTATGCCCTCCGGGGTGCCGTCCTGGAAATCCGCCGCGAACAGCGTGAAGCCCCCCGGGTGGAATTCCTCCAGCACCTCCGCCGCGATGGAAGCCCCGGGATAGCGCGCCAGCACAAGCTGCCCGGCTTTCTCCTCCGGGGACATTCCGGCAAGTATGCGGTGGGCGGCGTCCTGCGGCTCCGTGGTCGGGGTGGATTCTGTGGTAGGTGCGGATTCCCCGGATTCCGCACCGGTGGTGGATTCCGCCGTCCCGGGGGATTCCCCGGTGGGCTGCGCCGGCTCCGCAGAAGTGCCGGCGGTGGATTCCACGGACGGGAAGTCTGGCTCCGGGATCTCGCGCTGCGTGCTCATGCACCCGGCAAGGGTGAGCGCGAGCAGGGGGGAGAGAATATGTCTGAGTTTCAAGGCTGCCTCCAAGGTCAATTCGGAATTCGTAATTCGGAATGCGGAATTATTGTGCCGCTGCCGCGGCGGAATTCCGATTGTATGCATTATTATAATCGTCCGCGAAGCGGACACCGAAATTCCGAATTATGAATTCCGAATTCCGCATTAACCTAAGTATACCACATTCTTCCCGATTGCGCAACCCGTCCACGGATTCTCCCATGATTGACAAAACCGGCATGTTGGTGTATAATAAAAAAGTATGGTTTTATTCAGAGAAGCTGCCACAATATGGCTTTTCGGGTAATTTGTTGCTCCGATTGTGTAAATCGGCAAAAATCATGCATAAAATTTTGCTGAAATGCTGAAACTTTTTTCATATGTGGCGTGACTTCAGTATTGCAGGCGGTGGAGTGAGGTGAGTTCTGCGTGGGTAATCCCGACTTAGACAGCTATTTTGACGCCGTTTACGCCGAAACTATCGGCCCGGTTTCCCGTTTCGTTGTGAGCCACGCAGCACGCTTTCAGGACACCGAGGATATTGTGCAGAATGTCTACACCCGGTTCTATAAGCGTATCTCCGAAAAGGGCTACGCCGATATAGAGTCCACCGAGGCATTCCTCATCAACATTGCAAAGTTCGAGTGCCGCAGCATGTTCGCAGGGTTCAAGCGCCGCAAGGACCGCGACGTTATCCTTTCCGACATCGACGAGGAGCAGTCCGCGGCGATAGAGGCGGAGATGTCCCGGGACCAGAAGCTGCTCGAGGATATCATGGCTGACAAGATACTCGCAAAGCAGATATTCGACGACATCATGTCCGGCGACGAGATGACCGGCAGGATCTTCTACCTGCACTTCGTCTGTGACATGAAGCTTGAGGAGGTCGCGAACCGGCTGGATATCAAGCTTTCCACCGTCAAGACAAAGCTCTACCGCACCATCGAAAAGCAGAAAAAGAAATACGGTATCTGACCCGTATGCATATTATATAAGGGAACATCTAAAAACCGGTTTGAAAAGGGAAAATGGGTAGAGTGCGCCGAATGCGATGAAAGCCGACGAAGTAAGGCTGTATGCCTTACGAGGAGGTTTGAAGAAGCAGGCGGTGTGCTATACACATTTTCACTCAAACAAGGTTTTTAGAGGTGACCAAAGTAAATACAACGAAAGGAGGTCTGTCGCATTTATGAACAGGAACGAGTTCTACAAACAGCTTATGAGCGAATACACGTTCGACGCCGATAAGGTCCGCGAGAACGCAAAGCGCGGTAAGAAGCGGCAGAAGCTCACTCCGTTGTATGTCGGCATGTCCGCTGCCGCCGCCGCAATGGTGGTGACTGTCGGCACCATCGCCATGACAAACCTCGGCAGGAACGACGGCGTGAGCCTTACCGACACCGGGCTTACCACGCTTTCTGCCAGCGACAGGCTCAGCCACGCCCTCCAGCAGCTGGAGCAGGAGCGTGAGAGCAGCGAATCCAAGGATTTCCTCGTGACATTCGCACAGCCGCTTACCCCGGCGCAGGCGCAGAGCGTCCTCACCGCAGGCGGCAATATTCCCGTGAAGCAGCTCTATCTCTCCGACGGCAGCCGCGTTTCCGACGCAGATTCCATCGGTGGCATATTCACCGGAGGGGGCGACCAGCGCATTACCGGCGCAGCGGTCTACTGTTCCGGCAGCTTTGCGGCGGAATTACAGGATAACCCGGAGGTGTTCCTCATCGAGGTGATGGAGGCTTCCGACTTTGAGAACGCGGCGCCCGTGGACATCGCGGAGATATCCACCGGCGAAGTGACGCTTCCTCCCACGGAAGTTACGGAGCCTGGCGCGGTCAATCCCGTGCCCGTGACCGATGTTTCCGGCAGTTCCGAGGACGGCACCGTGGAGCCTACGGAGGATTCCGCCGAGATGGACGGCACCGCCGAGCCGGAGCCGACCTCCGAGCCCACCGAGGAGGACGAGGGACTTCCCACCGAGGAGCAGACCACGATCCCCGAGGAATCCACGACGGTTCCTACCACTCCGGACAGCACGGCTTCCTCTCCGGAGAACTCCGCCGAGCCTGAGGAGCATGTTCCTTCCGTGCCGGCAGGGGTGACTCTCCCGGCGGATATTCCGACCGAGAGCTACAACAGTTATATCAGCGCGGACAGCGCGTTCTTCATCAGCAGCGATGTGTTCCTGGTGAAGGACAGCCAGGGAATTTCCCTCTACCGCTACGAGGGGCAGAGCGAAACGCTCATCTGCTCCGAGCCGCTTGAGGACGCGAAGATCGCCTGGGTATCCGAGGACCGGCGCCATCTGATGATGACCGGAATCGGCGATTTCGGCAGCAGGAGCCGCACGCTGCTTATCAGCGCGGACAGCGAGAGTATTATCGACCTCTCCACCGAGGACATCATAATGAGCGGCGCGCTCACCGGATTCGGCTATAACGAGAGCAGCAGGCTGCTTTCCCTCTGCTTCAAGGATGATGGCGTATATTATATCGCCACATCACGGCTTACAACGGGCAACGAACTGGACTTCATCGGCATTCCGGTGGAATCCGAGAGCAAGCTTGCGCTTGCGGCTTCCCTCAACGACGAAGTGTATTACACCGAAACGGTCTCCGGAAAGATCACGCTTTATTGCGTAGACGCGGTTTCCGGCAGCGGCAGGCTGGTACACAGCTTCTCGTCCGCTCCGAAGCTGACGAGGAATCTCGCGTTCACCCACGCGGTGTTCACCCCGGATGACAGTTCCGTTATCGGCTTTACCGAGATATTCGACCCCGAGTCCGGGATCCTTATTCCCGTGACCGGCAGCAGCGTAAGCTTCGGCGCGAGCCACCACAGCTTCCTCGATGGGGACAGCTGCTATGTTATCTCCGGCGGCAGGGCTTCCGCGGACGGCGCGATACAGTCCCTGGCGCAAATAGAGTACCGCCGCAGCGGCTCGGATAAGTGGTGCGCGTATGTTTCCGGCGGCACTGTCCGGGTGACCGGCAGCACCTACAGCGCTGCGAACATCGGCGGACTGCTGACCTTCAGCGATATCACTGCGAATGCTCCTGCGGAGCTGAACTCCGCGCTCCGGGGCGCAATCGGCGTGAACAACGCGCTGGCGCTCGGAGAGTGCGTTGACAGCGGCATTACGGACAACAAGTCCCTGATAGACTGCATTGGCGCGTTCTATTCCGCGAACGCCTCCCAGAAGCTCATGACGAAGTGCGGCGTTTCGCCGTACGGGGCGCTGAGCTACTCCACCGGCGGACTCTCCGGCATTGACGCGGCGAGCGTCCAGCTCGTTATCAGCGAGCGCACCGAGGATTCCGCTTCCGGAATGATGTATGTTGAGTGCGGCACCTTCGGCGGCAGGATCGCCTACAGGTCCACGGCAGTTACCTTCGTAAAGGAGAACGGCTCCTGGAAACTGGACTGCATCGTCGGGTAGCCGCGAAGCCGCGGCTGGCAATACGGGGAAGCGAACCCTAAAATGGAAGCGTTTTCACCCGAGCAATAGCGCGGCTCCCATAAATCCGCATATCATTGAAATCCGTCCGGCGGAGCCGGACACCATGATTCCGCATTCCGAATTACGAATTCCGAATTATGAATTCCGAATTATGAATTATGAATCTTCCCAGCACAAACGAACAATGGCGTGGCGCGCAATGTTCCTTTCCCGGCGAATCCACAATTAAATCCACACGCAAGGGCGACCGACGGGTCGCCCTTTTTTATATCCGGTTAGCGGAATCCTCCGCCGTATTATTTGCACGCATTTGCAGTATCCACCTCCCTAAAATAAGAAGGGAAGCGCAGAGGGCGCTCCGGGGAGGTGAAGAAATGGACAGCGAAATACTGGTTGCGCTTATTTCTCTCATCGGCACGCTGGGAGGTTCCCTGGGGGGAATCCTGGTCAGCTCCAAAATGACCGCGTACCGGCTCCAGCAGCTGGAATCCCGGGTGGCGGAGCACAATAATTTCGCGCGCAGAATGCCGGTGATAGAGGAACAGATCAAGGTCATAAATCATAGAATAGAGGACCTGGAACAGGAGGAGAAACATCATGAAAATTGACTGGAAGAGAAAGCTTACGAGCCGCAAGCTGTGGGTGGCTATAGCAGGATTCACCGCCGGGCTTGTCGTGGCATTCGGCGGAAGCGCGGAAACTGCGGATACCGTGTCCGGCTGTATACTCAGCGGAGCTGCGGTGGTGGGATACATCATCGGCGAGGGACTTGCGGACGGCTCCCACAAGGAGGGATGACATGGCTCTGACATTCAAGGCGTATGCGCGGAATAACGGCGCGTTCCGCGCGGCGCGCCCCATGCCGTCCGGCAGTCCGGAGGGAATAATCATACACAGTACCGGCGCGAATAATCCGAACCTGCGGCGCTACGTCAATGCACCGGAGGTATGCGGCGAGAATCCCTACAAGAATTACTTCGACCGCGGTGATTCCGACGTGTGTCCGCATGCGGTCATCGGGCTGGATAAGTCCGGGGAAGTCCGCGCGGCAAAGCTGCTGCCGTGGAATATCTGCTGCTGTGGCTGCGGCTCCGGCTCAAGTGGGAGTTACAACTACAGCCCGGCTTACGTTCAGATTGAGGTCTGCGAGGACGAGCTGAACGACCGCGAATATTTCGACAGGGCGTTCGGGCTGGCGGCGGAATTGTGCCAGCGGCTCCTGCGGAATTACCCCACGATACGTCCCGAGAACATCATCAGCCACCACGAAGCGCACCTGCGCGGCTACGCGAGCAACCACGCGGACTGCGACCACTGGCTCGGGAAGTTCGGGCTGAACATGGACTGGTTCCGCGCGCTGGTTTCCGGCGAGAAGCAGGTGAAAATCACTGCTGAAGTCACGGTCGCCGAGAGCAGGGTTGACGGAATCACCCGTCAGCTCCAGGCGCTGGGGTGCAGCGTAACGACCGAAAAGTAGCTTTTGCCTGCGAAGCAGGCGTTTGTAATCCGTTTTTTGCCACGGGTTTCCCGGGGCGAAAAACACCTCTATCTCAGCAAGTGTGCGGTTTTGCGGCAAATCCGCTAAACCGTGCGCGCAGCTGAGATGTTTCGGCGGAAAAGCCCCTTTAGGGGATTTTTCGACGCTATAAGAATCCCCGGGGCAGAAGCTCCGGGGATCCTGTGGTTATGTGGGTTTCTTACCCTGCCTGGGTCATCTTTTCGATGAAGTCCTTGTCCCGGAGGGGTCTGCCGTTGAATATTCCCTCAATGAGGTCGATGTCGAATCCGCCGAGGGCGGTGAGGTCCTGGGGATTATCCACGTCCCGGGCGCAGACGGCGATCTTCTTTTCCCGGGCGAGCTTAATCACGGAGCGCACGAATGCGGTCGAGATGGCGTCCCCGGAGAGCCGCGAAGCCTTTATTTTCACCGTCTTTACGGCGGAGTTCTCAAGCAGTTCCGCGGTGAAGTATCCGGTGCCGGTGTCGTCCGCGATGATGTTCACGCCCATGTCGGATAGCTGCTGTAAATAAGCGCTGGCGGTCAGCGTGCCCTCGCTCTCGGATACAGCTATGCTGACCGCGGAGGGCGGCAGGGCATACTTTTGCAGACTTCCCTGTAACATTTCCACGGAGGTTTCAGTGCTGATTATGTTCTCCGGAATGGCGAAGCTAACCCGGAATCCCGGGAAGCCCTTAGCTCGCACCTCGGCGCAGAATCCGCAGGTCATGTCGCAGATGAATCCGTAGAACTGCCGCGACAGCCCCAGCTGGTCGATTATCGGCATGAAGCGCTCCCGGGGTATCGTCATGTCCTCGTTCCCCCAGAACACTGTCGCCTCGCAGCAGTGAAGCGCCCCGGTGCGCATTTCCAGCACCGGCTGGTACAGGCAGTAGAATCCCCGGAAGCCGTTCTCGGCGGCGTCGGTGATGAGCTTCTTCACCATGCGGTTGTCGGTGAGGGCGTCCTCCAGCCCCTCGGAGTAGCACACGGCGTCCTCCAGGCGGCGGTCCTTCGCCAGGCGCAGGGTGTGGGTCGCAGCGCTCACGCAGGCGCGGACGCTCTCGGCGTCCGTGGGATACATCGCGAACCCGGCGTAGACGCGCATGTGGTGCTCGTTATCGTGGAGATACCACGGCGAGCGGAATTTCGTCAGGATAGCCTGGGCGAACTGCCGCGCCTCCTCACGGTCAACGCCGCGCAGCGCCACAAAGAGTATGTCGCTTGAGAACCGGAATACCTTCTTCGCTGCGCCGCAGGGGATTGCGGTGATGTATTCCGCGCAGCTGCGCAGGATATCGTCCGCGTATTCGAACTCGTATATCTCGGAGATGTTCTTGATATTGGAGAACTCCACCGCGATGACCGACCCGGAGTGCCCCCGGGCGATACCGGCGGTGAACTCATTCTCAAAGCAGCTGCGGTTCGGAATATTGGTGGCGGCGTCGTAGTACGCGAGCCTTTCCAGGCGCACCCGGGAGGTGCTCAGCTCCTCCTCCAGGAACAGCTTGTAGATGACGGTGGAGAGCAGCTGGGTAAGGCTCTTCATGAGGGTGCGCTCCCGGGGAGTCCACTCCCTGTCGGTGGAGCGCGAGATGTACAGCAGCACGCCGCGGTTGCTTCCCTGGTCGTAGGTGCGCGCCACCACGCAGCTGCAGTTCTTCCCGGACTTCATGCCGATGGAGTAAAGGTCGGTGCAGGCGAGTCCGCTGTAGTCCATCTCGGCGCGGAGTTCCGGCGTGAGGGTGAAGTTGCCCACGGTGGGCACCACCACGCCGGCACGCTCCAGGCGGTAAGCCTTGACGGGGTTGTTTTCATCGCTGCAGAACTGTATCTCGGACAGACCGAAATGTTCGTTAACAAGCATGGTGATGTTCTTGATAGCGGTTTTGGTGTCAGGGCTTTGCAGGAATATGGAGTAGACTCCGTTGACGAGTATCTGGTCCTCAAAGTTCTGTCCCAGCAGCTTGTTGGCGTTCTGGGAGGTTTCCATCTCGTCCACCAGTGCGACGTAGGAATTCGCGACCCCGGAAACGGTGTGCGCCATGGTTTCGAGCAGCGTTGCGCTGCCGTCCACCGCCTCCTCGCTCTCGCCGGTGATGAGCCAGCTTCCGATGGGCTGGTGGCGCACACGAATATTCTTCCGGCGCTGGTAGTCCATCTTGTTAAGATTCATCTTCTTATCCTGCCCCTTGGGGAGAATAACGGTGCCGTCGCTGTCGATTATGGCGGAGTACAGCCCCTCCGACTGGGAGAACGGCTGCTGGATACGCACGAGGTAGTCCTCCCCGAGAATATCCCGGAGCGTGTAATTCGCCTGCGCCAGCTGCACGGAGTGCTTGCTGCGGTAGCGGCGCATCACGCTGTCCTCACCGTCCGCATCAAGGTACTCGGTGACGTTGAACATCATTCCGTCGATGAAGTCCATGCAGTCGGAGTTACGGCATGCCTTTCCGGTTATGTAGAACCACTGGTGGTCGCCTCCGCCGCAGTCCATACGCGCGTGGACTTTTATCTCGTCCGCCGTGCCGCTGATGACATGGCTTATCACTTCGCAGAACGGCTGATAGTCGTCCGGGTGTATCGTTTCGCCCATCACCACGGTATCCCCGGCGCTGCCGAAAGCGCAGTTTCCTGCAAGTATCTTCACCGGAAATCCCTGGTGAAAGCTCATCGTATATGCTATGTTTCCGCTGTTGTTCACTGCATTGAACAGCTGCGTACTGTCAGCGGTGGTCTGATCATGTGATTTACTCAATTATGATCACCTCAGATTTTGATAATTTTTTAACAAACGAATGCCGGTTGTATAACGCTTGTTTTATTTCATATTCATTTTACCATAAAATTTTCAACATTTCAAGTAGTTTTTGTAGAAAATTTGCATTTTCACACAACTTTCAGCCGGGGTCGGGCACGCCCGAGCCGGGTAGCCCCGGCAGGGTCGGGTACGCCCGACAGCGATTCGGGGGAGCGAACCACAAATCGGATTCGTTTTCACCCGAACAATAGCGTGGCTCTTATAAATAGCCATATTATTGAAATCCGTCCGGTGAAGCCGGACACCATGATTCCGCATTCCGAATTACGAATCACAGTTCACGAATTCCGCCCATCGCCTCATTATATTCCCCCACCGCCCCGGATATTCCTCAGCGGAGCTTTCTGAGCGCGGCGATAATTACCGGCTCGGGATCCTCCTTCAGGGAGCGTATACGCACCAGGCGGTCGCCGAAGATGGCGTTCTTCAGTGCGTCGTTCTTCCGGGCGCGCTCGGTTTCGTGGCTGCGGTCGTCCAGCTCTATCATCAGCACGATGTTCATGTCGTAGTCGCACAGCAGGAAATCCACATGCTTGGAGCGGATCTTGTTGAACCACTTCTGCCAGTCCCGGGTGCCCTTTTTGATGGACACTATGTCCGCCACCCGGACTTTCGGGCATATCTGGAGTTCCAGCCTGTCCGCTATGGGGCGCAGAATGCGGTAGAACGCCCTCTCGCGCTCGGTGAGTATCGTTTCGTTAAGCTCGTACGGCAGCTTCTCGTGCAGCCGTATTATTATCCATATCAGTATCGCCAGGGCTATCAGCGCCAGTCCCAGCCAGGGCAGGTAATCCAATTCCGGACCTCCGTTCATTCTTTGTCACGAATATTGATTATATCACATCGTTCCTTTTTTGTCAAGGGTATGAACGTTCCAGGTTACGGCACAATAATGCCGATTTTTGTGAATTAATTCAAACTGCGTCTTTGGCGGCGCAGATAAAGGTTGACTTGCTAAATGTTTAGTGATACAATTACAAAAAAAGGGAGGTATCCGATATGAAGAAAACAAGATTCACTGCGGCGTTCATGGCGGCTGCGATAGCGCTGACCTGCGTTCCGTTCACCGCCGCTTCCGCGCAGGAAGTTCCGGAGGAATACGCGGCTGAAAGGGAGCTGGGCTGGTACGATGATGACGAGTACATCTCCTGGGAGGCGGTGGACGATTCCGAGGAAGCCTACGAAACCGTTGAATCGGAGGAGCCGGAGATATACGCGTGGGAATCCGGCGCGACCACATACAATTCCACCGAGCTGGGCTGGAGTTACGTTGACGGCGCGGCGAAGTACCGCGTGTACAAGTACAGCCCCTCCAAGGGGAAGTACGTCAAGTACAAGGACGTGACCGGGACCACAGTCAAGGTCACCGGGCTGAAGGCGAAGAAAAGCTACACGTTCTATGTATCGGCGCTTGACCGCTCCGGAAAGGTGATCGTGGAATCCCCTGAGCTGTCGGTGACCACTCCGGCGAAGCCCTCCTCGAAGCTTTCCGCGCCCACGGGGCTGACCTCCACCGCGAAATCCCAGAAGACCGTCACGCTGAAGTGGAACAAGGTGAGCGGCGCTGACGGCTACCGTATCTACAAATACAGCACCGCCAAGGGGAAGTTCGTCAAGTACAAGGACGTCACCAAGACCACCCTCAAGGTCACCGGGCTGAAGGCAGGCACCAGTTACAGGTTCATGGTGGCTTCGCTGGTGAAGAAGAACGGCAAGTACGTTGTCCAGAACAAGTCCGCGGAATACACCGTGTCCACCTCGGCGAAGTCCTCGGGAAGCTCCACCAAGGACAACACGAGCGTACAGCCTGGCAAGTGGAATGAGCCGGATCTGGGAACGAGCCTTTCGTCAGTGCTCAAGACCTGCGGTATCGGCAATTACACTGTTTCCAATGATGAAAATGTTAAGAACGGCAAGAAGTATTCCGGGCTGACATATTACGGCGGCGAGCTGAGTGGCGCGGCACTCTTCTTTAATTCACAGAATGAGCTTTATCAGTATATCCTGACGATTCCGTGCCCGTATTCCACGTTCAGCACAATTCTTAGTTCTGCCAAGAGCGGATTCGACTATGATTACGATTACTATGAGGGATATTACTTCTTCGGTTCCAGTCTTTATCAGCTGGTGCTTCACTATGATTACGACGGGTATATGTCCTGGATGGTTTACAGCTCATACTATGAATACTAAAGCATAATACATGAGGGCGGAGATTTCTCTCCGCCCTTTTTCACATGTTGTTCTTGATATGAGCCACAAAATAGAAGCTCCCTCCGCAGTAGACGAGGTCGCAGGGAGTGCTCCGCGCGTATTCCAGCGCCTGCGCCGGGTCGTGGAATACCTCCGCCGGAAGCCCGGAGGCGGCGCGGAGGGATTCCGCCGGGACGTCGGAATCCGAGAACCCGTCGCAGAATACCACGCGCTCCAGGCAGGGGAGTATCTCGCGCACGAACTCCGCGTAGTCCTTGGTGTTCATCATGCCGATGACGCCGGTGATGTGCCGCAGTCCGGAGGATTCCAGCGCCGCCCGTACTGCGCACGCCGCCTGCGGATTGTGCCCCCCGTCCAGCAGCACCGACGGGCGCCCCGGGGAGTTCGACCGGAAAAGCTCCATTCGCGCCGGGACCTGCGCCCGGCTCAGCCCCATGGATATCGCCGCCGGGGAAATCCCCATGCTGAGGAGCACCTCGATGGCGGTCATGGCGTTGCGTATCTGGTATTCTCCCCCCATGCGCAGGCGGTATTCCTGCCCGCGGTAGGCGAAGCTGCTCCCCTCCAGTCCGGTGGAGTGCACGGAAAGCTCCGCGCTGTCCGGCACGATGAGCCGCGCGCCGACCTCCGAGCAGCGCTCCCGGAGCACCTCCATCGCGGAAGCCGGGATATCCTCCCCGGCAACGGCGTTTCCGCCCTTTATCACGCCGCACTTGCTGCGCGCTATCTTCTCCACAGTGTCCCCGAGTATCTTCGTGTGGTCCAGTCCGATGGAGGTGACCACGGCGCATTCCGGCTGCCTGATGATGTTGGTGGAATCCAGCGTGCCGCCTATCCCTGCCTCCAGGACCACATAGTCCACGCGCTTCTCCGCGTAGTAGAGGAACGCCGCCGCGTTCATTATCTCGAACTGGGAGAATTCCAGCTCCGGGAACTTTGCCGCCGCGTCCGCCGCTGTGTACAGCAGCCGGGAGAAATCCCCGGCGCTTATCTTGTACAGTCCGTCCGGGTACGCCACGGCAATACGCTCGCATATGCTGCTGACGTAGGGGGAGGTGAATCTTCCCACGGCGAAGCCTGCCGCCGCCAGTGCGGAGGTGCAGAATTCCGCGGTGGAGCCTTTCCCGTTCGTCCCGACGATGTGGATATACCGCAGGCTGTCCTGGGGGTTCCCGAGTTCGTTCATGAGGACAGAAAACCGGGACAGATCCTTCACCGGCGCGCCGAAGTGAGAATACTGCCCCAGGAACTTTTCTATTTCCTCGCTGCTGTTCAGTGCAGACCGCATTCGTCGTAGTCCTTCCACTTCTCGTTGTAGCGCATTTCGTCCGCCAGCTTCAGGCAGATATACGCAACAGCGCCGGCAACGACTACTACCGCGCTGATTATCGGAATGACCACCTTCGCGGTGGGACCTATCTTCTTCTCTACTCTCTGCTTGATAATGCTCATGGTATTCTTCCTTTCTGTATTGCACGGGTGATTGCCCGTTGGTTACTCACCGGAAAGCAGCCTGTAAAGCTCCTTGCGCGGTACTCCTGCCTGCTGGGAAACAGTCTTGCATGCCTCGGAAAGCTTCATTCCCCCGGCGATGAATCCCCGGGCGAGTTCCGCCGCCTGCTCAAGGGTCATGGATTCCTGCTGCCGGGGAGCGGCGCCCTCCACCACGATGACGTACTCTCCGCGCGGCTCCGTGGTTTCGTACAGGGAGTTCAGCTCCCCCAGCGTGCCGCGCAGCACCTCTTCGTGGAGCTTCGTCAGCTCCCGGCAGAGGGCGGCGCTGCGGCTCTCGCCACAGGCGGCGGAGAGGTCCGCGAGGGTCTGCCGCAGCTTGTGCGGCGCTTCGTAGTATATCAGCGTGTGCGGCAGGGCGGAGGTTTCCTCCAGCCGCTGGCGGCGCTCCTTTTTGTCCACCGGGAGGAATCCCTCAAAGGCAAACCGCGCGGTGTCTATTCCACTTATCGCCACGGCGGCGATGGCGGCGTTGCAGCAGGGCACGGATTCCACCGGGATCCCCTGCTCATAGCAGCGCTGCACCAGATACACCCCCGGGTCGGAGATACAGGGCATGCCGGCGTCGCTTACCAGCGCGACGGAATTCCCGTCGTGCAGCAGCTCCAGTATCTTCGCGCTTTTCTCCGCCTCGTGGGGCTTGTAGTAGCTCAGCAGCGGCTTCTTTATCCCGAAGTGGGTGAGCAGTCGCAGCGTGACCCGGGTGTCCTCCGCCGCGATGTAGTCCACGGCGGACAGCGTTTCAATGCCGCGCGGCGAGAAATCCGACAGGTTGCCGATGGGGGTGCCCACAACGTAAAGCTTTCCTGTGTCAGTCATAAAGTCTTGTGTATTCCTCCGTGTAGGATTTGTCGTCGTTCCGCAGTATCATGGGCTTCTCGACGATCATTCCGGATTTCGCGCCCTTCTTTCCGGTGACAAGGAACAGCCAGGGTTTGTCGAGAACGCTGTTGAACACGAAAGTAATGCTCTTCGGCTCGATCTTGTTCTCGCGCATGGAGTTCAGCACGTCCGAAAGACGCTCCGGGCGGTGGCACATCTTGAGCAGTCCGCCGTACTTCAGCAGCTTCCCGGCGGCGCGGCAGACATCGTCCACGGTGCACATCAGCTCGTGCCGCGCGATGGCCTGGGGGCGCGCCAGCTTCTCGAATCCGGAGCCGCTGGTCATGTAGGGCGGATTCGCGGTGACGATATCCATGGTTTCAAAGCCTATCTGGGACTGGTCAAGTTCGCGCAGGTCGGCGAGTATCGGCTGGAGGGTGTTCTCCAGGTGGTTGGTTTCCACGGATTTCTTCAGCAGCTCGATGGCTTCCTCCTGGATATCCACCGCGTAGATGAGGTGGGGCTTCACATTCTTGCAGAATATCAGGGGGATTATTCCGCAGCCGGTACAGAGGTCGCAAACCACGCTGTCCGGCTTTACGTTGGCGTAGTACGCCAGCAGGAATGCGTCCGTGCCGAAGCGGTGGTCGTCGGACACATACATCGTCAGCGGTCCGAGGGAGAAGGTTTCGGTTTCCATTTCAAGTCAGTTCCTTTCAGGATAATGCGTAATTCGTAATGCGTAATTCGTAATTGCGGTGCCCGGCTTCGCCGGACGGATTTGAATAATATGCGGATTTTTACGGGCGTGCCCGGCTCTGGTGAAAGCATTCCCTTTTGTGGTTCGCTTCCACGAATGCCTGCCGGGGCTACCCGGCTCGGGTGACAACGCTTCCATTCGAAAGCACCTTTCCCCGTATTCCATGCCACGTCATTGTTCGGGTGACAGCCTATTACTATTAAAGGCACCTTTCCTCGTATTCCACGCCACGTCATTGTTCGGGTGACAACCTTTTAATTTAAAGGTACCTTTCCCCGTATTGCCCGCCGCGGCACCGCGGCTAGCCGACGATGATTTGACCTTCGGGGAGGACGATGTTTTTGCGGCGCGAGTTCATGAGCATGGAGAGGACCAGGGATACCGGACCTACACGGCCGATGTACATTGTTATCATCAGCAGGATCCTGCCGGGGGTGCCTGCGGCGGCGGTGGGTCCCGCGGAGAGTCCGGCGGTGGAGAACGCGGATACCGCCTCAAAGAGGCAGTCCACGCCGCTGACGTCCTCCGGGAGCGTGAAATACAGCACGGAGAAGCACAGTATTACCGCCAGGAGCGACAGCAGAGTGACCGTCAGCGTGCGGTAGACCGCCAGCTTGTCGATCTTGTGCCCCAGGAGTTCCACGTCGTTCCTGCCGCGGAGGTAGGATACCACCGTCATGATCAGCACAAGGACCGTGGTGGTCTTGATTCCGCCGCCGGTGGAGGCAGGCGACGCGCCTATGAACATGAATATGCAGCTGCCCAGCTTTGAGAAGTCCGACATGCCGTCCACCGAGATGGAGTTGTACCCGGCGGTGCGCGCGGTCACGCCCGAGAAGAAGGAGTTCATCAGCTTGCCGCCGAAGTCCATTCCGCCAAGCGTCGCCGGATTGTCCCACTCCGCCAGGAGGTAGAACAGCGTGCTCCCCACCAGGAGCGCCCCGGTGGAGATAAGCACCGCCTTCGTGTGCAGGCTCAGCTTCTTCACCGTGCGGATATTCAGGAAGTTCTCCCACACGATGAAGCCAAGTCCGCCCAGGATTATCAGCAGCGCCACCGTCATTATCACAAGCGGATCCCCCGAGTAGTGCGTCAGGCTGGAGTATTCTCCGCCGATTCCGCACAGGTCGAATCCGGCGTTGCAGAACGCCGTCACGCTCGTGAATACCCCCATGAATATCCCGTAGGCGCCGTAATCCCGGGAGAACGCGATACTCAGCAGCACCGCCCCGGCGCCCTCAAATATCATGGAGTATTTCATTATGCTGATGAAAATGCGCCGTCCCCCCTGGAAGGTGCTCTCGGTCAGTCCGTCCGAGGCGTTCGCCAGGGTGCGGAATCCCAGCTTCCTCCCGGCGGCGACGTTGAAGAACGTGATTATCGTCACGAACCCAAGTCCGCCTATCTGGATAAGCAGCATTATCACCACCTGCCCGAACACCGTCCAGTTGGCGAAGGTGTCCGCGACTATCAGCCCCGTCACGCAGGTGGCGGATACCGCGGTGAACAGGCAGTCGAAGAACGGCGTGCCGCCGCTTTTCGATGAGATCGGGAGCCACAGCAGCAGCGCCCCCGTCAGGATTATCGCCAGGAACCCTATGCACAGGGTCTGCGCCGGGCGCAGCTGCTTCGTGTTCTTTTTTATTACCGGCATGGCTTATGAGATTACCACGCTCACGCCTGCGGTCTTGGGCAGGGTGGCTATCTTCTGCGCCGTGCGGCGGATATATCCGACGGCGTACACCGTGGATTCCTCCGCGGTGTTGTTGGTCAGTATCAGCTTGAGGTCGCCTGTTTCCTCGGGGAGGGTGAAGTTCAGCGTGAATCCCTCGGAATCCGCAATGCGCTCGTAGGGCAGGTCAGCCCCGTTCGCCGTCAGCGTCACGGAGAGTGCCTCCGTGTTCTCACCCCGTATCCGGAATCCCAGGTCGCCCGGCTCGCGGATTATCAGGTCGCTGGTCAGCAGCCGTGCCCCCTCCGGAAGCACCACCGCAGTGCCGTTCAGCCCTGCGCCGTTTTCCATGAACAGGGAGGTGCCGTTGTATTCCTTCACCAGCCGGTCGGACATCTCTATGGACAGCCGGCTCACGGATACCGCGGCGCCGCTGCTCTTGTTGGTCAGCTTGAACTGCACGTTCTCGGTCTTTCCGGTGACGCTGAACTGTACTGTCAGCGAATCCGGGGTGCCGTCGAGCACCTTGTACCTGATGTCCTTCGCCTTCTTGTCGGAGGTGAGGGCTATCGTCAGGTCGGCGATGTTGGAGCCTTCCACGGACACGGTGTAGGTGCCCTTGTTGAACAGCGTGAAGTAGTTGGTGTAGACCGCGGAGCCTTCCGGCAGCATTGCGGAATCGCCGCTGCGGCTGACGGAACTTGTGGCAGGTATATTGCCGCCGGTGTATTCCATCGCGCCGGCTTCCGTCATGGGGAGTCCCTCGCTGCGCACCCAGGCTATCGCCTCGTTGGAGCAGGCGTAGAGCTGGACGTTGTTGTTGATGTCGCCCACAAGGTAGATGTCGTCTATCCACATGTTGAGGTTGTTTTCACGGTTCGAGATGATGAAGTCCGGGCACTTGGTCAGCTCCTGGAGCTTCTTTGTGTTGGAAGCGAGCCGCAGCTTCATATCCGGATACAGGAACTGCGCCTTGGAGTATCTCTCGCCCTTCATCGAGAAGCAGAGCACGTCGTTGTAGGGGCAGTCCTCGATCATGGAGAGCGCCTCGGTGACGTACTGCGCGCCGTAGGAAGCGTTCTTTCCCTGCACCATGGTGTAGCTGTCGAAGCCGTACAGCGTGGAATAGATCAGCAGCGCCCCGAGGGGTATCGCGATGAAGTTGAACAGGGAGTCCTCCTTCTTCTTGACCAGGCGGACTATCACCACCGCAAGCAGTATCAGCATGACGACGGCGATTATCTTGACGAAGGTGGCTTCGGTGAATGCGTCCTTGAGTCCCTCGCCGATACGCAGGGGACCTATGCCGAGTATCATCGCGCCCACGATGGATTTCGTGGTCTCCCCGTCGCCGACCACCGCGGAAACGGTGAACAGCTCGGTCATCAGGCAGATGAAGGCGCCGGTCAGCAGCGCGGCGAAGCAGTGGCGTATCGTGAACCGCCTGCGGTATATCATGATGAGGGAGGGGAATATCGCTATCGGGAAGAAGGTTTCGATGTACCGCCCGAATATCGCGGTATCCGCCCGGGTGTCGTACACCGTGGAGGTGGACTTGAACATCACGCTGACCACGAAAATCGCGCCCATGCACAGCAGGGCATACCAGCAGAATATAGCCAGGCTGGGGCTGACGTAGGTCTGCACCTTCCCGGAGGAGATATTCACGCCGCTGTCCTTTGCGCGTTTGGCGGTGACGTGGTACATGATGATGCCGGAGAATATCAGCACTATGCAGATGGCGCCGAATCCCCAGGTGGAACTCAGGAAATAGAAGAAATGCCCGAACAGGGTCTGGGGGAAGTGCGCCAGCTTCTCGCCGTCAATGTTGGAGATACGCCCCAGCATGTTCTCGATGGTGTTGACGGAAGCCTTGGATTTGGTTTCCGACAGCCACAGCCCTGCCTGAATGAACTTCTTGACGAATTTGTCCACCAGGAAGAATCCCACGGTGCTGGTGAAGAATCCCACCAGGGAGAACAGGCGGCGCCGCATGGTGATGAGCACGATAAGCTCCAGCACCACGCCTGCGGCGGTCAGCGCCAGCATTCTTCCGTGGGAGGCGTATGCCGCAATAAGCACGAAGCCTGCGAGCACCGCCCACAGCTGCTGCATGAACACCGCCCGTACGCTGTGGGAGGTATCCTTGTGGCTCTTAAGCGAGAGATACATCAGCAGCGCGAACACCCACGGCAGGAAGCAGCACATGGTTTCGTTCCAGGTGTATTTCGTGAGCAGCAGGTAACTCGGGTACATTCCGCAGATGACGGCGATGAACACGCTGGAGAGCTTCCGCACGCCGAACCACTTCCGGGAGAGGAAGTAGGCTATCACCGGCACAAAGCTCATGATGAAGCCGTTTATCAGTATCATCACGCGGTACTGCGTCATGGGGTCGCTGACCAGCCTGAACACCGGAATGTAGAACAGGCTCTGGAAATACCCGTAGTATCCTCCGGCGGACACGGTGGCGGACCAGTCGTATCCGTTCGCCCAAGCCGCCACGCCGGTCACGGCGTATTCGTCCGGGGTGAGGTTGAACATGGTCGTGACCTGGGTCATCAGCACATGTATCACCAGCGCCACGATGTACAGCGCCAGCATGAGGAATCCGTCCGTGAGGAACACGCTCGCCCTTTTCGGCGCGGAAATCCCCGGGTGCGGCTCCTTGGCAGGCTCCGTTAGCGGAATCTCCGGCGCGGAGCAGGAAGCCTCGCCGTTCTCTCCGGCGGTTATCTCAAGCTCCGGCTGGTTGTTGTCTTCGTTGATCAATTCGTTGACCTCCGTTCATCAGTCGGACAGTATATCCGGCGCCGGGAGTACTTCCCCTGTGGGGGGGATTCCGGCTATGTCCGCCGACTGTTTGTATTTCATATAATCCCTTGCGGTTTCCCCGTGGGCGTAGACCGACAGTCCGCCCTCTGTGCCGATGTAGTCGTAGTCCGTGATATCCAGCGGAAGCAGCGTTTCCTCGTCCGCCACGATTATGCAGTTGTCCGGGATATTCCTGTCCCGGCGGATTATCGTGACGTGCGTCTGCGGATTCAGGAACTGTATCAGCCCGGCGTTCCGGGATTTCAGTTTATAGCACACGATGAGCGGCGAAGCGTCCTCGTTGTAGAGCAGGGAGGACACCATGCGCGCCGGCTCGGTCTTTTTGAGGTTATCCTCCGCGCGGTCGGGCAGGTAGACGAAGCCTGCGAAAAGCGTGGTGTAGGTGAACAGCGCGCACATCATCGCAGAGATGAATCCCTTGCCGCCCTTTTTCGCGCAGGAAACGAACACCGCGATGAGCGCCAGCACCGAGAATGACACGGCGGTCATGATGATGAAGCTCTCTCCGGTGAAGGTCTTGGTGTAGTCCTCGCCTATGCGCCAGGGCATCAGCCCCAGCATGGGGGATTCGCGGTAACCCCTCGCCGCCTGCACCTGGGGATAGGATATCGTGAAGAAGCATACGCAGACGTAGGCGTAGACTCCGGCGCCCCAGGCGGTCTGCCTGATCGTGATGCCGTATCTGAACAGGAACATCAGCACGAAGAACACCGCCAGCGGAGCGACATTATCCGTGTAGCGCCCGAACATGGTGAGGTCCTTTATGTCGCCTATCTGGGAGGAGTTGAACTTGAACAGCACGGAAAGCGCCATCGAGCCGCCCACCGCCAGGAATGCGTATATCCCCAGCAGAAGCATACGGGGGCTGTATTTGTGCTGCGCGGCGGTGACTACCTCCACGCCGTCGATGTGGTCGTGTTTTCTTCCGCGGCGCCACTCGATGATGTAGGTCATCACGGCAAGGAAGAACAGCGCCACTGCAAGCGCGCCCAGCCCCACGGTGGAGGTCATGAACGTGTACAGATGGCCGAACAGCGCGGAGCAGAAGCGGCTGAGTCCGTCCGGCTCAATCAGTCCGAGCACGCGGTCAGCCTCGCTCTCCATGGTGTTTCCGGAGGCATTCCCGAGCCAGACGAGCTGCTGTATCAGCTTCTTTGCAAAATGCTCCGCCACGAAGGACAGTGCCAGCACCGGGAAGAACACCGGCAGCACCAGTATCATGCGCTTCATGAATATCCGCACGATGAGCAGCGTCATCACGAATGCAATTACCACCGCCAGCAGCCGTGAGTGCGCCGCGTAGCATACCGCGCACAGCAGTCCTGCGACCGCGGACCACGCGCAGCGCGCGCCTGCCTTCTTGCAGTCCACCGCCTGGAATATCACCCAGAGCAGCGCCCAGGGGAGCAGGCTGCATATCGTTTCGTTCCAAATGAACTTGGAGTGCGCCACATATGTGATGTAGCACCCGGAGCATACCGCCGCGACGAGCTTCTGCCAGACCTTCTTGACGCCGACGCGCCCGGCAACGTGGTACGCTATGAGCGGAATGAAGCTGATAAGTACGCCGTTCATCACCAGGCACGCCTTGTAGAGCGCGTAGGGATTCTTGAACAGCATGAATAACGGGGCGTAGAACAGCGCCTGGATATACCCGTAGTAATACGACACCTTTTCCATCAGCAGGGACCAGTCCCTGCCGGAATAGAATGCGGAAACGCTGGCAACGCCTATCTCATCGGGATTGACGGCAGGCAGTTCCATGCACATTGCCAGCAGGGAGTGCATGACGACGCTGCACGCGAACATGATGAACATTACGCCCCTGTCGCCGAAGTTGGTGTAGAAGCGCTTCAGAGCCTGTATCACTTCTTGATTTCCTCTTTCGTGTAGCTGCAAAGGTTGTAGTTGGAGTAGTTGGAGTTGGTGTTGTTGTATTCAATGCGCTTAACATGGAACAGCGTTTCGTCCATGACCTTGCGGCAGCCGGAGATGGCGTCCGCCACCAGCCCGAAAATACCTATCTGGAAGCCGACGATAGCCAGCACAGCCATCAGCACCAGGGACTGGATATGACCGCCGCCCTCGCCGAGGCAGGCGTACACGATGAAGCGTACTGCGAGCACCAGCGCCGCCAGAATGAAGATCCCTGCCATTGCGAGGAATGTCTTGAGCGGCTTTCTCATGACGTAGTTGCGGATTATCGTGCCGCTGGAGCGCTTGATGTAGCCCCACATGCTCTTGAACAGGCGGCTCTTGCGCAGCTCCGGATTTGTGTTGATGTCCACGGACATTATCTTTGTGCGGTCCGCGCCGGCGGTGATTATGGTTTCCAGGGTGTAGGTGTAGTCCGACAGCACGTTGAGACGCAGCGCCGCCTCCCGGGTGTAGGAGCGGAATCCGCTGGTGGTGTCCACGACGTCGGTGCCGCTTGCCTTTCTCACCACGCCGCTTCCGAGCTTCTGGAGCTTCTTCTTCAGCGGAGAGAAGTGCTCGATGGAATCCGTGCGGCGGTTTCCGATGACCATGGTCGCCTTGCCCTCCAGCAGCGGACGGACGAGCTTCTCGATGTCCGCACCGGCGTACTGGTTATCTGCGTCGGTGTTGACGATTATGTCGGCGCCCAGCCGCAGGCAGGCGTCTATTCCTGCCATGAATCCCTTGGCGAGTCCGCGGTTGTGGACGAAGCTGACGATGTGGTGCACGCCCAGTTCCTTGGCGCGCTCTACGGTGCGGTCGGTGCTTCCGTCGTTGATGATGAGGTATTCTATCTCGTCGATGCCGTCGATGTGCTTCGGCAGGTCGTGGATAGTCACGTCAAGCGTTTCCGCTTCGTTGTAGCAGGGTATCTGGATAATAAGCTTCATTGTTTTCTTCCTCTTCTTTTGTGTATTTATATACTATTATATACTATAATATAATATCGCGCTTTACACGGTGCCGGACGGGATAGAGATACCGACGTTCATCAGCACCAGCGTCATGAGAATGCTCACGATGAGGGAAGCCACGATGGCGCGCAGCCAGGAGGGAGTCCCCTTTGCGGCGAGCGCTTCGTAATAGCCGTCAGCCCTGCCGTCGTCGTATTTCTCGCGTATCTTGCGGATACGCTTTACCGCGTAGCGGTAGTAGAGGTAGTCCCCGAAAACGCACAGCAGTATCACCGCCACGAAGGAGATACCCCGGGCAGCGAGCTGGAGGTTCGCAAGGACGTCCGCGGTGCCGATACCTGCGTTGAGCAGCAGCGGCGGAATATAGAACAGGAACTCCACCAGCACCATTATTGCGCCCAGCAGGTCCATTCTGCGGTAGAACTGATGTATCGGCGCGAAGAATCCGGCGCAGAGGTTGATGAAAGCCTTCCGGCGCTTCTGTCCCGGGAGGACCGGCGCGCGGAACGACGCGAACGCCTGGGAATAGTGCATGACGGAGCGCCCCACGAAGGTGGAGAGTTCCCGGCTGCTTACGCCGTCGGCGCCCCGGGTGTCGTCCATGGTCTGGCGCTGGAGGTTCCGGAGGTATTCCTCGATATCCATCGGCTGCCCGAATCCGTCCTGCGAACCGTCCCTGGTTCCGCTGCCGTAGTCCGTACCGCCGGGGTATTCCGCGTGGTGATCCCGGGAGAACTCGCTCTCCGGCTCCCCGATGGTCTGCTCTTCCTTTTCAGGGCTGACCTCCTGCTGCGGCTCCTGCGGCTCCTCGCCGGGGAGGAATCCCTTCCACTCGAAGCCGGAGGCGTGGTATTCCTGCACGCCGCAGTGTCCCAGCGACAGATAGCACGCCCGGTGGTGGGGAGTTCCGCACTCCGGGCAGACCACGATATCCGACTTGTCGGTGAGCGGTCTGCGGCACACCGGGCATAATTTGTTATCAAAACGTGACATGTGATTTCCTTTCAAGATGTATTGCAGCCAGCTTTTATTGCTGCTCCTGGATATACATATACATTTTATAGTATATCACAAATCCGGGCGGATTTCAATAATATTCCCAGAGGACTGTGTGAAAATTATCGGAAATCTGACACCTGCGGAGTTTTCACCAGGTCTTTTGTGTAAAATGCACATGATCCTCCGGTAAGATTCCTGCGTTCCGCATTGCCATGCTGACGCAGTAAAGCCATTCCGCGGCGGTGGAATATCCGGCCTGGTTGAAAACTCATGTTTATGTTGATTATTTTGTTGAAAGTTTTTTGTACAGATTATACAATCTGGCGGCGGAATGAAATTGATTTATTCTGCAAAAAACAGAAATTCGGCTGTAATCATGTTAAATTTTATTTTTTCTGTTGACGGAACAAATCTTTTTGGATATACTAATAGCAAGAGATAAGACAGAAAGAAACTGTGATCTCTGATATGTAGAACACAAAAGAAAGAAAACACGCAGGAGGGCACAGCCTCTCCGGGTCACGGCAGAACTGAAATATTTCAAATGGAGGTTTTTAACTATGTGCATGAAAGATGTAGAAGTCAAGAATCAGGTTGGTCTTCACGCAAGACCTGCAACATTCTTTATCCAGAAGGCTAACGAGTACAAGTCTTCCATCTGGGTCGAGAAGGAAGAGCGCAGAGTAAACGCAAAGTCCCTGCTCGGTATCCTTTCCCTCGGTATCGTTGGCGGCGCCAAGATCCGTATTATTGCTGACGGCAGCGATGAGCAGCTCGCAGTTGACGGTCTGGTAAAGCTGGTTGAGGGCGGTTTCTCCGAGTAATCTGGGCGTCCGGCTGTCCTGTGGGGTTCCGGTGTGATGTCGGGGGTTCCGGTGTGATGTCGGGGGTTCCGGTGTGATATCGGGGTTCCGGCGCGATTCCGGGTTTCCGGCGCGTTGTCCGGCTGCCAGAGATACAGCGGCTGAGCGATTCATGGACGGCGGCTTTTTAACGGTATATTTCCGCTTTTGCGGAGGCAGGGGCAGGTTCCGGTTTTCCGGGTCTGCCCCGTTTTGTTTATTGGAGGTCAGATGAGAAGAGCATTTACGGCTGCGGCGGCTGTCGCCGGGGCGATCATGCTGTCAGGGTGCAGCGCGGAGCTTCCGGACGGGTACAGGGAATTCACGGCGGCGCGCGAGAAATACGAAACGCTGGACAGCGCGAAGGTAACTATGACGGATCTGGATTCCGGCGAGCAGGTGATGGAGTTCAGCTTCTACATCAGCGCGAACGACGAGATGGTGCTGAGCTACACCGGTACCTGGGGCGGAGTCACGCAGCAGGCGTACAGCGACGGCGCGGAATTCTTCTACAAGGAATCCGGGGACGACAAGTGGACTGTGATCGGTTCCGGGGACGAGAACTACATTTACAACGTGTACAACCGCAAATACCGCTATCCGTATGCGGAGGGGAGAATGTTCTTCCTGGCGGCGGAGGCGGTGAAGGACGCGGCGGTGATCAGCAGCGACGACGGACCGACCATGATCACCTACACCTACGACCCGGCGAAGCTGAACGAAGCCTCCATGCCCGGCGTGGAGGAGGAGATATCCGCCTTCAGCGCGCTGACGACTACTCTTACGATAGACGGGGGGATCCCGGTGAAGTTCGTCGAGAACGGCACTGTCACCACGGTATCCGGGGAGGAGCTCACGCTCAACATGGAGATAGACGTGACCGCAGTCAACGAGGTGTTCGAGATTCCCTACCCCGTAGACGAGGTACAGACCAGTCAATAAATAAAACAGCGTACCCACCGCAAAAGTTGCAGGGGGTGCGCTGTTTTTTGACATAGCGCCCGATGGGAATAAAAAAACAGCAGCGCTGCTTCCGCAGCCCTGCTGTTTTCTGTATTCAGTGCATGTGCTCCGCACCGGGAGCGATTCGTGCGCGCTCCGCACGGGGAGCAATACCCCCATCGGAGGTGAATAATCATCAGTACTCCACGCACCAGGCGGCGCGCTTGTGCCAGGGTAGGTAGTTTATGGGGTTCATCTGAACGCCGTTGATTCTGACCTCGAAGTGGCAGTGGTTTGCGGTGGACTGACCGGTGGAGCCTACGTCCGCGATAAGCTCGCCGGCGGTGACTTTCTGCCCCTGGGTAACGTGCAGGTAGCTTGAGTGGCCGTAAACCGTGACGATTCCGCTGTCGTGCTGTATCATGACGCAGTTTCCGTAGCCGTAGTACCACTGCGCCAGGATAACCGTGCCGGATTCCGCGGCGAATATCGGAGTGCCGTAGGGCGCCACGATGTCCACGCCGCCGTGGTTGTAGTATCCGCCGTAGCCGTACATCATCTCGCTTATCTGTCCGCCGTCGGAGCCGCCCACCGGCCAGATGAACTGACCCACGGGTCTGTTCTGCGGTATCGTCGCGGTGATTCCGGAGGGGATCTCCTTGGTGCCCAGGGCGATTATCTCGGAAACAGGCTCGCTGACGGTGACGCGGTCGATTACCTTGCGGCGCGTTTCAACGCCGTTGATGTAGGATACGTCCGCGGTCACGCGCACGACTCCCTTTTCGCCCTCCCTCGTGATGGTGGAGGAACCCTGGTAGTGGGTGGAATCGTCCACATATTCGGTATCGTAGTCCGTGCTCTCGTCGTAGGTTTCCCGGCGCGTTACTGCGACCGCGAGGAACGGCTCCTCCTGGGTGATGAGCAGCTTGTCGCCTATCTGGAGGAAGCTGTCCAGGGAGAAGTCCGGATTGAGCCGCGCGAGTTCCTCCTCGGACATGCCCAGCTTTGCAATTACGCCCAGGGGGGAATCACCCTCCACCACGGTGTAGTATGCGGCAACGGTCTTTTTTGTGGTTATCAGCCTGATTATCGAGTCCTCGCTGACGATACTCTCGGTAAGGTACAGACCCGGCTCGTAGGTTATCTTGCTCTCGAATGCCACGGTTTCGTCGCCGCCCTCGCGGTAAACGTCCAGCAGGTCGTCGAGGGTCTGCTCCACGCGGTCCTTGCTCTCAAGGGCGCCGTAGAAGGAGTTGTCGATGTACATTCCGTAGGCAAAGGAAATTTCCGCGTCTACGGAGGAAAGCAGCTTGTCCGCCACCTGGTATTTAGTAAGCGTGGAGCCGTAGCCCACCATCTCCACCTCGTAGGAGCTGTCGAAGGAGAACATCTCCGTGTTGCTGTCGAGGTAGGTTATACGCTGCTGCACTATCTTCTCCGCGTCGGTGAACACGGATTCATCGGTGACGTAGCCCACGAAATCCCCGTTGACGGAGAGCCGGAGCGCGTAGGTCATTCCGTTGGCGTAGCTGACCACGCTGAACAGGAATACGCAGCTGATTATCGGGAGCGCCCAGTTGAACACCGTGACGAGGAATCCGCGCTTGCCCAGCAGCATTCTGCCTGCCATGCGTGTTCCGGCGGCGCACGCCGGGACAACGCCCTTTTCCCGGGCGCTGCGGATATCGCTGCGGCCCATATTGAACGCCTTTATGTAGCGGTTGAACGGCGCCCTTATCTTCTCGCCGAGCCACCGCAGGAATACAAGGACCTTGTCGCCGAGCCATGCGAGCCGCCTGCCGATGGCGGTGAAAAGCCCGGACAGCGCCCTGCCTGCCGCGGCCAACATCATCATGAATACCGTGAACAGGAATTCACCAGTGCCCTCTATCCTGTCGGCGAGGGACTTCGGCTTTTCCTGTGTTGTTTCTGCCTGCATTAAATACATCTCCGTTGTTATATATAAAGTAATTATAACACATCTCCCTGGAAAATGCAACCCTTTCACAAATATTTCACGGGCGCCTGCAACCTTTTCGCCGCCTGCCCGGTATTACATACAAAAGCACCCTGGAAAGGAGCATGTATGAAGAAACGTTCAGTTCTTGTAATAATAGCTGCGGCGGCGGTACTCGCCGGCTGTTCCGCGAATCAGTCCTCCCCCGTGAACACAGCGCCTGCCAGTGCGGTCCCCGGGGATTCCGTGCCGGGAACTCCGGATACGGATACCGCTCCGGATACCTCCGCGCCGGGCACTGCGGCAGGCACTCCGGATCCCACTTCCGCTGAGCCGGAGCCGCCGGTATCCGCCGTTTCTTCGGCGGCGACTTCTCCCGGGACTTCATTACTGGGAAATATTACCGCAACTACCGGGACTTCCGCCCCGGAGGAGAAGCCCTCCGACCCCTCCGGAAGCGAATACACCGGCAGGGACATCGGCGGCACCGGGAAATCCTCCGGGGACGTTGTGTTCGCGGACGACGCGGAATGTGGCATTGCCGCCGTGGGGGATTACATCACGGAAGCCAGCGCAGGCGGCGGATACTTCGAGCCGGGATACCCCGGCGACCCCGTGGAGCCCTATCCCGGTTGGGATATCCAGCCCCAGGCAGGACTGCTGACCGGCGGCGAGTGGAACGACAACTCCCACTGGGACTTCTGGAAGGGGCTGTACGGAAGCAACAACTACGGCGCCGACTGGGATTCCTACCTCGGCGAGTGGCGCACCGGGGCGGAGTGCCGCGCGGCGGTGCTGATAAGGGACAGCGCCGGGAATCCCGTTGCCGGGGCGCAGGTGGAAGGCATGGGCTATTCCGCGGTTACGGACAACCGGGGCATGGCGTACCTTTTCTGGGAGGAGTCCCGGACGCAGGACTACGGCGGCGGAATTTCCGTGAGCGCCCCCGGCGGACAGAAGCAGACCTTCCCGGCGGATATCACCGGGGACTGCGAGCTGGAGTTCACCCTGGACGGGGAAGCAACCCCTGCCGCTAAGACCCTCGACCTGATGATAATGTGCGACACCACCGGCTCCATGGGGGACGAGCTGGAATACCTCAAGGAGGAGCTGGAGGACGTTGTTGAGCGAATCCGGGAGGATAACGCGAATATCCCGGTGCGGCTGAGCGTGAATTTCTACCGGGACGAGGGGGACGAGTACGTCGTTCGGGAATTCCCGTTCACCGGGGACATCGGCGCCGTGGTGGAGGCCATCGCGCAGCAGTCCGCGGACGGCGGCGGAGATACCCCGGAGGCAGTCCACACGGCGCTCGCCAGCGCGGTGGATTCCCACGACTGGGACGCGGATTCCGTCAAGGTGATGTTCCTGGTGCTTGACGCGCCGCCCCACGAGGATACGCAGATAATCGACGAGGTCGTGAAGCACGTCCGGGACGCGGCGGAAAAGGGAATACGCATAGTCCCGGTGGCGGCGAGCGGCGTTGACAAGTCGTGTGAATACCTGCTGCGGAGCATGGCGTTCATGACCGGGGGGACCTACACGTTCCTGACGGACGACAGCGGAATAGGCTACGCCCACACCGAGCCGACCATCGGCAGCTACTCCGTGGAGAAGCTGAACGATATGATGGTGCGGATAGCCGGCGATTACCTGGCTTGATTTGCAGTGAATTGCGGCAGGAACTTTCAGAAACGGCACGTTTTTGTGCCGTTTTTGAAACCGTCGAAAAATCCCCTAAAGGGGCTTTTCCGCCGAACATCCGCCCTGCGCGCACGGTTTGTCGGCAAAGCCGACAAACCGCACACTTGTGCGGATAGAAGTGTTTTTTGACCCGGCGGAGCTGGGTCAAAAAATGAATCTCAAAAGCCCGATTCGCGGGTCAAGGATACTTTATTATAAACAGAAAAACGGCACATTACAGTGCCGTTTTTCTGTTTCTGTGGGCAAAAAATGTAAAATTCCAGCCAATGCTGTAAATGTTTTTGCAAAACCACTTGCAAAAATATTGCAAATGGTGTATAGTAAGTATGCAGGCAGTCCTGTTGTCGGGACTGCTGTAATGTATTGAAACGAGGTACTCAAATGAAAGACGATCTGCTGCAGCGGATTGAGGATTTAATGCCCTCATTCTCCAAAAGCCAGAAACTCATTGCAAACTATATACTGAACCACTACGAGAAGGCGGCGTACATGACCGCGCTCAAGCTCGGAAACGCCGTGAATGTCAGCGAATCCACCGTCGTGCGCTTCGCCATCGAGCTTGGATTCGAGGGATATCCGCAGTTACAGCGCTCCCTCCAGAGCCACATCAAGAACCGCCTGACCACTATCCAGCGCATGGACGTCACCAGAAGCCGTATCGGCGACCTCGACCCCATCGAGGGAGTCCTCACCCAGGATATGGACAAGATTCGCCGCACCCTTGAGCAGATAGACCGCGAGGCTTTCGACAACGCCGTCAACACCATCGTGGACGCGCGCCGCATTTATATCCAGGGCGCAATGTCAAGCGGTATTCTGGCAAGCTTTATGCACTACTACCTGCGCCTTGTCTTTGACAAGGTGACGCTCATCGGCTCCGTTGCAACCAGCGAGATATACCAACAGATGATACACATCGGCGAGGGTGACGTGTTCATCGGGCTTTCCTTCCCGAGATACGCCAAGAGCACCATCAATGCCTGCAAGTTCGCCCACGACTGCGGCTCCCAGATAATCGCCATAACCGACAGCGAGAATTCCCCCCTGGCGCAGTACGCCCACACCACCCTCTGCGCCACCTCCGACATGGTCAGCTTCGTTGACAGTCTGGTCGCCCCGATGAGCCTGCTCAACGCCCTCATCGTCGCAGTATCCAGCCGCAACCGCTGCCGCGTGGAGCAGACCTTCCGCAAGCTGGAGACCCTCTGGGACAGAAACGACGTGTACAAGAAAGATGTATGATATCCTGATAATCGGCGGCGGCGCCGCCGGTATGTTCTGCGCCGCCCATGCCGCTGAAATGGGACTCCGCGCCGCCGTGGCGGAGCACGGGAAGTCCCTCGGGCGCAAGCTCGGGATCACCGGAAAGGGGCGCTGCAACGTCACCAACGACTGCACCCCCGACGAGGTGCTGCGGAACATTCCCAGGAATCCGCGGTTCCTTTACAGCGCGCTGTCGAAATACGCCCCGGCGGACGTTATGGAATACTTCGGGAAGCTCGGCGTGCCCCTCAAGACGGAGCGCGGACGCCGGGTGTTTCCTGTTTCCGACAGGGCAGGGGACGTGGTTTCCGCCCTGGAGGGTCAGCTCCGGAAGCTGAATGTGGAGGTAATAAAGGGTAACTGCACAAGGCTGCTCATTGAGGACGGAGCCTGCTGCGGCGCGGTAATTTCCGGCAGGGAGGTGCGCGCCGGCGCGGTAGTCCTCGCCACCGGAGGGGCTTCCTACCCCCTCACCGGGTCGGACGGCTCGGGGTATGCCCTGGCGCGCCAGGCAGGGCACACGGTGATTCCCCCGGAGCCTTCCCTTATCCCGATGGAAACCGAGGAGCGCTGGGTCGCCCGGGCGGCAGGACTGGACCTGCGGAACATCTCCATGCGCCTGACCCGGGGCGGAAAGCCGGTCTACGAGGATTTCGGCGAGCTGCTTTTCACCGCCTACGGGATCGGCGGACCCACGGTGCTGAGCGCTTCCGCGCACATTCCGGAGATAAAGCCCGGGGAGTACGCCGTGGAGATAGACCTCAAACCGGCACTTTCTGAGAAGAAACTGGACGACCGCATAATCCGGGATTTCGCCGAGCGCCGCGGAATGCGCTTCGCGGAGAGCCTGCGCGGACTTCTCCCGGCGCAGCTGGCTCCGGTCGTCGCGGAGCTTTCGGGAATCCCCGGTGATATGCGTGTTGACGAGGTCACCCGGGAGCAGCGGCAGCAGCTGGGGGCGCTTATGAAGCGGCTCACGCTGCATATCCGGGGATTCCGTCCGATCGAAGAGGCGATTGTTACCCGGGGCGGCGTTTCCGTCCGGGAGATACGCCCGAACACCATGGAAAGCAAGCTGTGTCCGGGGCTGTATTTCGCCGGGGAGATAATCGACTGCGACGGCTACACCGGCGGATTCAACCTCCAGATCGCGTTTTCCACCGCCTACACTGCGGCGATGGCGATTGTGGGGATTGTATAATCCTGTCGGAATATGACTGACAGTAAATTAACGCGGCAGGGGAATTTGTAATATCATGTCGGGAAATTACCCGTAGTAATAATGGCGCGGCAGGGATTTTGTATATTTCTGTCGCATTATTACCCCGGGTAATTACATTCCTCAGACTCCCGGTTTTATCGTGAAAAATCTATGAAATTGCAAAAAAACACTTGCAATTTCGATTGAATTGTGATATAATAAATTGAATAAATGTATAGGGGTAGTTTTACCTTTTTACATTTTTTCACATTTAAGCCACTTGATAAGTGGCAATTCAGGGTGATGTTTATGCCGGAAAAGCTGATCTCAGTCGCTGTTGACGGTCCCGTCGGCGCTGGAAAAAGTTCCATCGCGAGGGCTGCGGCGAAATCTCTGGGATTTATCTATGTCGATACCGGGGCGCTCTACCGCGCCGTCGGGCTGTACTGCCGCAGGGGCGGCGCCGATCTGTCCTCCCGTGAGGAGATCTCGGCGATGCTCCCGGGGATACACCCCGAGATTCGGCTCATCGACGGCGTGCAGCATATCTGGCTCAACGGCGAGGACGTTTCCGAGGAGATAAGGCTCCCGGAGATCTCCATGGCGGCTTCCGCGGTTTCCTCCGTGCCTGCCGTCCGGGCGGCTCTGCTCGACATGCAGAGAAAGCTCGCGCGCGAGAACAACGTCATCATGGACGGCAGGGATATCGGCACAGTCGTTCTGCCGGACGCCCGGGTGAAGATCTTCCTCACCGCCGCGCCGGAGATAAGGGCGAAGCGCCGCTACGACGAGCTTTGCGCCAAGGGCGTGCAGACCACGTTCGAGGAAGTCCTCGCGGACCTCAACAAGCGCGACTACGACGATTCCCACCGCGAAACGGCACCGCTGAAGCAGGCGGAGGACGCAGTCCTTGCGGATACCTCCGGGCTGGATTTTGACCAGAGCTGCCAGCTTGTGTGCGACATCATCAGGGAGAAGATGTGATGTTCTACTCGTTTCTCCGCAACTGTGCAAGACTTTTCTACATTATCGTATATAATATACATGTCATCGGCGGCGAGAATATCCCCAGTCAGAAGGGCGGATACATCATCGCCAGCAACCATGTTTCCAACAACGATCCGCCGGTGGTGGGCATAACCTTCAAGGGGAAGTACACCTTCATGGCGAAAGAGGAGCTTTTTCATAAAAACCCCTTCTTTTCCTGGCTGATAAAACGGCTCGGGGCGTTCCCGGTGAAGCGCGGTGCGAAGGATACCTCCGCCATCGACAAGGCGCTGGAGAGCCTGAAAGAGGGACGCATTTTCGTGATATTCCCCGAGGGCACACGCTCCAAGGACGGCACGCTCGGACGGGCGAAAAGCGGCGTCACGCTTATTGCGGCGCAGGCTAAGGTTCCCGTGGTGCCGGTGTTCATCAAGTACGGCAGGAAGAAGTTCCGCCGGAACATCTACATATCCATCGGGAAGATGATACCCGCCGAGCACTTCGACGTGGATATCTCCGACCGCAGGATGCTGAAGCAGGTAAGCTCCACCATCATGGACGAGATAGCACACCTCCAGGAGAACATGCCCGATGTTGATTGAGATCGCGGAAAAATCCGGGTTCTGCTTCGGTGTTGAACGCGCCCTGAAGCTCACCGAAAAGGCGGCGCAGGACTATGGCGAGATATTCACCCTGGGTCCGCTGATACATAACAAGACAGTTACCGCTGCCCTTGAAAAAAAGGGCGTTCATATAGCCGCAAGCGTGGAGGAAGCCGCCGGGAAGCCCCTGGTGATACGCTCCCACGGGGTCGGCAGGGAAACGGAGGACGCCGCAGCAGACAAATGCTCCGTGCTGCTGGACGCGACGTGTCCTTTCGTGAAGAGGATACATAAGATAGTTTCGGAGCAGCCCGCGGACGGCGCGGTCATCATTCTCGGCGACGGGGAACACCCGGAGGTGCAGGGAATTATGGGTCACGCGGCGTGCAGGGCATACGCATGCATGGAGTTTGACGAAGTCCGGAGTGTGCTCGACGAGTGCAGGGCTTCCGGCAGGGGCGCCGCCCTTGTCGTTCAGACCACCTTCGACCGCAGCAGGTTTCTTGAATATTCCCGGAGGATACGGGAAGAATATTGCTGCGTTGAAATATATGACACAATCTGCAACGCCACCTCGGAACGCCAGAGAAATGCGGAGGGGCTTGCGAAAAGGGCTGACCTTATGCTGGTTGTCGGAGGAAGGCACAGCTCTAACACAGGAAAGTTAGCTGAAATCTGTTCGAGATATTGCCGCACAGTGTTCATCGAGAGTGCCTCAGAGCTTTCCCCGCAGATCATCGAAGGTCTGCACTCCGATAGTCTTATCGGAATAACGGCAGGGGCTTCGACCCCAGCCTATACAATAAAGGAGGTTCATTTAAAAATGAGCGAGATCATCAACAACAATGAAAATGAGGAGAGCTTTGCAGCACTGTTTGAGCAGTCCGAGAGCAAGAGATTATATACCGGCGCCAAAGTCAAGGCAACAGTTGTTAGCGTAAAGCCGAACGAGGCTGTAGTAGAGCTGGGCACAAAGCACACGGGTTACATACCCCTCGACGAGCTGACCAACGACCCCAACGCAAAGGTTGAGGACATCGTTAAGGTCGGCGACGAGATCGACGCTATCGTAACAAAGGTAGACGATTCTCAGGGCGTTGTTTTCCTGTCCAAGAAGCGCGTTGATTCCGCACTGGGCATGGAGAAGATCGCTGCAAGCAAGGAAGCGAACGAAACTCTTGAGGGTGTAGTTACACAGGCAGTCAAGGGCGGCGTGATCGTCGTAACTAACGGCACCAGAGTGTTTATCCCTGCTTCCCAGACCGGCGTTCCGAGAAGCGGCAAGCTTGAGGACCTGGTTAAGAAGACCGTTCAGTTCAAGGTTATCGAGATCAACGAGCAGCGCAACAGAGTAGTCGGCTCTATCCGCCAGGCTACAAGAGAGGTTCGCGACGCTGAGAGAGCTAAGTTCTGGGAGACCATTCAGGTTGGTCAGAAGTTCGAGGGCGAGGTTCGCTCCATCGAGGACTACGGCGTATTCGTTGACATCGGTCCGGTTGACGGTCTGGTAAGAACCAGCGAGCTGACCTGGAACAGAGTCGGCCACCCCAAGGATATCGTTAAGGAAGGCGACAAGATCACCGTTATCGTTAAGTCCTTCGATCCCGAGAAGAAGAGAGTTTCCCTCTCCGCTAAGGATCCCGATGAGAACCCCTGGACCAAGTTCGTTGAGGAGTACCAGATCGGCGACGTTATCAAGGCTACTATCGTAAGCATCACAGAGTTCGGTGCATTTGCACAGATCATTCCTGGTGTTGACGGCCTTATCCACATCTCCCAGATCTCCACTGAGAGAGTTACCAACATCAACAACGTTCTGACCGTAGGCCAGGAAGTTGAGGCTAAGATCATCGACATCGACACCGAGAAGAACAGAGTTTCCCTCTCCATCAAGGCTCTGATGGAAGACAACGCTGACCTCGGCGACGCTGAATAAGGTCGGGCACGCCCGACAGCGAATACGGGGAAATGTACCTTAAAGCTTAAAGGCTGTCACCCGAACAATGATGTGGCTGAATGGCACGCTGAATAAGCCGGGAACGCCCGGCAGCGAATACGGGGAAATGCACCTTAAAGTTTAAAGGTTGTCACCCGAACAATAGCGTAACAAAAAGGCGGATTTTATATCCGCCTTTTTTATATGCAGGGGAGGGAAAAGTTCTTTCCCTGTGATTATACAACAGAGCAAAAAAATGGGCGGATATCTGATCCGCCCATTAAATTTATTCAAGCCACGCTATTGTTCGGGTGACAGCCTTTATAAAAAAGGTTCCTATCTCCGAACGCCAGCCGCGGCTCCGCGGCCGCTGTCGGGCGTGCCCGACTGGGAGTATTTTTTCAGGTCGTTGCGGCGGATCTCAGCGCGCATGATCTTTCCGCTGATTGTCTTGGGAAGTTCCTTGACGAACTCTATCATTCGGGGGTACTTGTAGGGCGCGGTATTGTGCTTGACGAAGTCCTTGAGTTCCTCGGCAAGCTCATCGCTGGGGGTGTAGGTCTTGGTCAGGACTATGGTCGCCTTGACGATCATTCCGCGTATCGGGTCGGGGACTCCGGTGACGGCGCACTCCAGCACGGCAGGGTGCATCATGAGGACGCTCTCGACCTCGAACGGACCTACGCGGTAGCCGCTGGACTTGATGACGTCGTCGTTGCGGCTGACGTACCAGTAGTAGCCGTCCTCGTCGCGGTAGGCGGTGTCGCCGGTGTGGTACATTCCGTCGTGCCACGCCTCGTCTGTCAGCTCCTTGCTGTTGTAGTAGCCGCGGAACAGTCCCGGCGTGTGGCAGTACTCACCGCGCACGACGATCTCGCCGACCTCGCCCACCGGAACGGAGTTCCCGTCGGAGTCCACCAGATCCACGTCGTAAAGGGGAGAGGGCTTGCCCATGCTTCCGGGCTTGGGGACCATGCCGGTGATGTTCGCGAGGATCGCGGTGGATTCCGTCTGACCGAATCCCTCCATCAGCTTTATGCCGGTGTATTCATACCACTTGTTGAACACCTCGGGGTTCAGCGCCTCGCCTGCGATGGTGCAGTACTTCAGGCTGGACAGGTCGTATTTGCCGACGCCCTCCTTGATGAAGAACCGGAACATTGTCGGGGGAGCGCAGAATGTGGTTATCCTGTACTTCTCCATTATCTTCAGCATGTTCTCGGGAATGAACTTGTCGAAGTCATACACGAAAACGCAGGTGCCCATTGCCATCTGACCGTACAGCTTGCCCCACGCCGCTTTAGCCCAGCCGGTGTCGCTGATGGTGAGGTGTATCCCGTCGGGGTCCACGTTCTGCCAGTGCTTTGCGGTCTGGATATGCGCCAGCCCGTAGGCGTGGTCGTGCACGACCATCTTCGGGTAGCCGGTGGTGCCGGAGGTGAAGTACAGCAGGTGGAGTTCGTCCGCGCGGGTGGGGATTCGCTCCATGGTGTCGGGGTACTGCATGATTTCGCTGTCGAAATCGTGCCAGCCCTCGTGAGTTCCGTTCACGATCGCCTTCACGCGCAGGTGACGGTCGCCCAGCAGCTCGTCCGCCTCGTCGATGTAGTGCGCCACCTCAGCGTGCGCGGTCGCAATAACTGCGGACACGTCCGCCGCCTGGAAGCGGTACTGGAAGTCTTTGGTGGTGAGCATGTGTGTCGCCGGAATAGCGATCGCGCCCAGCTTCATCAGCCCGAGGATAGCGTACCAGTACTGGTAGTTGCGCTTGAGCACGAGCATTACCTTGTCGCCCTTCTTGATACCCCAGCCGCGGAACATGTTCGCCGCCCTGGTGGAGAGCCTGGACAGGTCGCCGTAGGTGAGCAGCTTCTCGTTGCCCTGGAGGTCAACGTACATCAGGGCGCGGCGGTCAGGCTCCATCTCGCCGTACTTGTCGATGATGTCGTAGGCGTAGTTGAAGTTCTCGGGGTACTTTATCCGGAATTTCGTGAGCATTCCGTTTTCGTCGTATTCCTCCTCGACGAAATTGAGGTGGTAAGATGGGATATCCATGTGCATTCCTTTCCTGGCGTTTCTTCTTATGGGATAAACAAGTGCCGGCGCATAATACTGCAAATCCCGGAAACTATTTCCGGGATCATGTATTCAGCGGATCTCTCCGCGAGATTTCGCTTCTGGGACTCCATCGGTAAGCCGAGTTCTGTCGTGTATGACCATCTATCTAGGCGCAATGTTGCCATTACGCTCAAGCCACCTTTCAACGAAGCGCGCCGAGCAGACGCGTGAACCTCCGCACCAATCGGTGTTGCACCGGGTAGGGTTTACATGGCAGTGCAGTCGCCTGCACCCCGGTGAGCTCTTACCTCGCCTTTCCACCCTTACAGCTTGCGCTGCGGTATATCTCTGTTGCACTTGCCCTGAGGTCGCCCTCGGCTGATGTTATCAGTTACCCTGCTCTGTGGTGCTCGGACTTTCCTCATGGCTGTTTCCAGCCCCACGGTCATATAATGAAGTCCCACACTGTAATCAGTGTTACATTTTATTATACCACGGATCTCCGAAAAAATCAAGGGCATGCCGCAAAAAAAGTGCCGCACCCGGCGAGGTGCGGCGAAAAATAGGAGAAACGTATCCGAAAGACTCAGCGCCCTTCTATAAATAAAAACAGCGGCGGGGGCGAAAAGGTTGCACGCTTTACAAAAAAACTCCGGCGTGGTATACTGGAGGAAAGGGGGGATTTCCGTGGAGGTCATAGTGGGAATAGTCCTGGTGGCGCTGATACTGCTGCTTGCCGGGGTGTACCTGTGGTATCTGCTGCTGGGAGGGATCGCGCTGGTGGCGCTGGCGGCGGCGTTCACGGCGTTATTCTTTCTGGTATGCGTGGGAATGCTGCTGCGCTCTCAGCGGCGCATGGGGGAGTTCACGGGCTTCTCCGAGGGAGGGCGCTTCGACTGCGCGGAATACACGATCGGGGCGGAGGCGCACCGCAACGTGTTCCCGGCGGAATTTATCCTCCGGGACCGGCTCTAC
>ENA-UONS01000627-UONS01000627.1-human-gut-metagenome-genome-assembly--contig:-CS19-NODE-627-length-38732-cov-52.662900_pt1 | contig 38732 bp, 23 predicted proteins | sample MGYA00242458_ERZ724005 | MGnify/ENA metagenome assembly ERZ724005
GAGCATTTTGGCAACGCAGATGCCGTGCCGCAGCCGCCGGAGCGGTGCTTAAGCCATCAGGCGGGAATTGTGCGGTGTTGCCCTTGGTTTTCAGATACGCCTTAGCCCGCCAAAAAGGCCGCAAACTTTTTGTGCAGTTCTTCCTCGCTCAGGGTTGGGCTGTCCACCGTCAGTTCGCGCGCCAGGTTCAGGGCAAAAATGCCCATGATGGATTTTGCATCCACGCAGTAGCGCCCGGAATGCAGGTCCACATCTCCGGGCACAGTGGCCGCAATGCGGTTAAACTCTTTCACTTCACCAATGCTGTTCAGCCGGATGGTAACACTTGCCATTGCCAGTCTGCTCTCCTTTTTGCCGCGGGCATCTGCGGTGTTCTGCCGCCAAAAGCCCGGCTAAAATGTAATGTTCAGCTGCTTGATGCAGGCAGCATCCCCTTTGGTGCCGCCGCGGGCGTACAGGGCCAGGCGCGCGCCGGTCCAGGTTGCCTTGGCAACGGGTTGGGCTCCCCCCAGCGGCACTGCGGTGCCATCTGCTGCCAGCAGGGCATACTGCACCTGCTTGGCAGCCGTTATTTTCATTGTAACGGTTATTTCATCCGTGTCAACCATTTTTTCGGCAAGGATCGTTTCTTCTGCATCGCCGGTGGGGGCAAGGTCTTTCACCATGCCCTGTACCAACTGCACGGTGCAGCCCTGCGCGGTGCGGCAGAGCTCAATGGCGGAATATTTCTGCCCCATCACGCTAAGCCCTACTTTAGCTCCGGCGCCGCACCCGGCCAGGCCAAGGGTAACGTTTGCGGTAAAATCCGCTGCAGGCAGCATCTGACTGAGCACATTGGGCTGCCGCCACAAACTTCCGCTGGCCCCGCAGACCAGATGCAGTGCATCCCCCGCCACCGGGCGCAGCCAGGCTTCGGGCTGGGGGTTGGCTTGCCATTGCCATTGCAGGCCGGGCTTGCCGTTTGTAAAGCTGTCCCCTATTTGCAGGCCGGGACCAGCTTCGCCTTTGGGGCAGTCCCACTCGGTCACCGGCTCGCCGATGCCATCGCCGTTTTGTTCCAGGCCGATGAACGGCCAATCGCTGTGCCAGCACATAGGCTGCAGGTGTACCACGCGGCCCAGTTCAAACCGGTCCTGGAAATGCAGGAACCAATCGCTGCCGTCCGGCGCTGTGACCCACGCGCCCTGGTGGGGGCCGTTGATGGAGCTGGCCCCCTGGTGCATGACGATTTTTTCCTCATACGGGCCGTACACATTGCGGGCGCGCAGCACGGTCTGCCAGCCGTATTCCACACCGCCTGCCGGGATAAAGATGTAATACCAGCCGTTGCGCTTGTACATTTTGGGGCCTTCGGCGGTGGGCTGGCTCAGGGTGCCATCAAACACGATGGGGCCGTCCTCCACCACTTCCAGCGTTTCGGGATCCAGGCGGGAAAGCTGGATCTTGTGCTTAATGCCGCAGCGGCTTTTGGCAAAGGCGTGGGCCATATACACGCTGCCGTCATCGTCCCACAGTGGGCAGGGATCGATCCACCCGCTGGCGGATTTTACGCAGTGCAGCGCACTCCAGGGGCCGGCGGGGTCGGTGGCTTCGGTGTAAAAAATGCCCTCGTCCGGCAGGGGAATGAATGCATAGAACCTGCCCGCATGGTAGCGCAGCGCCGGGGCCCAGGTGCCGCAGCCATGGGCGGGCTGGGCATAGCGGTCAAACGGCAGACGCTCCACGCAGTTGCCGATGCGCTCCCAGTGGACAAGATCCTTGCTGTGCAGCACCGGCACGCCGGGCAGGTAGGTAAAGCTGGAAGAGATCAGGTAATAGTCCTCCCCCACGCGGATGGCGTCGGGGTCACTGAAATCCATGGGCAGCACCGGGTTCTGGTAGCAGCCATTTTTGATATCGGTCACATAACGGTCCATTGCTTTTATCCTTTCTTGTGTTCGATTTCCAGCAGCAGCTCACATGCAGCTTCCAGCACGCAGGCGGAAGCCCACAGATTGTGGCTGAACCAGCTGCTGAACGGTCTGCCATCACTGAAGCGCTCCACATCCAGCCCATCGCTGGGGCACCAGCGTTCCGACAAAATGCCGTAACGGCCATAGCCGGTGGCCACGGGGTACAGTTCCAGGCATTGCAGCATCCAGGCGGCAGAATCCGCCGCGCGGCTGGCGTAATAGCCGTCACCCGTCACCCGTGCCAGATAGCGCAGGTCCGTGTCAATAATAACCCCCATGGGGTGGATATGCGGGTTGGAAACCGAGGTAACGGCGCCGCCGCAGGCGGACCACCCCTGGTTCAGCGGGGTGTGCTCCGGGTAGGTCTTGTAGCCATAGCGCCACAGGAACTCGTACCCGGCACTGTCTTTCATATATTGCAGGAATTCGGCCTTGCCGGTCTGCTCATACAGCAGACGGCTGCCGCGCATGAAGGCCAGGTTGCCCTCCTCATCCACGGCTTTCCAGGTGTCCATGGGGGTACCGTAACAGTTCAGGTCCTTGACAAAGGTATGGTAGTAATCCAGCGCTTTTTCGGCGGAGTGCAGGCAGCGTTCTTCGCCGGTCAGGCGGTAGAGGTAAACCAGCGCCGGGGCAAACCAGCAGCCCGCAAAACCGCTCCAATCCAGCACTTTGCGTTCCTGGGTGGAGTAAGTATAGCCAAAAGCGCCGTCTGCGCGCTGCAGATCCATGACGGTATGCAGCACCTTTTGGGCTGCATCCATCCATTTGGCCGGGCAGGGTTTGCCGTTTTGGTGCAGATAATCCATCGTTTTGGTCAGGTAGTGGACGGCGCTGCCCACTGTATAGGCACAGTGGCAGTCTTTGACCAGGCCGTACCCGGTCCACCAGCCGTTCACCTGGCTGCCCGCGGCATTGGGGGCCATCAGGTCGTTCAGCAGGCCGGAATTTTCGTTATACGCATCGGCAATGCGGTCAAACAGCTGTTCGCCACTCATGGCCGCGGCCAGCGGCGCTTCGGCATCCGCGCCAAGGGCATCGCGGCAGAGCACCAGCGGATAGGCCAGCACGCCGCCACCCGTCCAGCCGATCTCCGTCACCAGCCGCCAGGGGCGCATCTCGGTCTCCCTGGGCGGGCGGCAGCAGCGGTTGGTATACTCCCCCGCCGCCGCGTCAAAGTTCTGGTAGGCAAAGGTGTCCAGCATACCCTGCACGGCCTGGCGCAGGGTATTGCGGGGGACGGCGCGGTCCTGGTGGCGGGCGTATTCCTGCCGGATGATCTCATGCAGCTCTGTTCGCGGGCCGCTGCGCAGGTAGATCCTGCCGCTGGTCTGCGCCTTGCAGGCCATGCTGCGGGTGGACGGCGCCGGGGTGGAGCGGTTTTTGAAGGTGGTGGGGTCGTTGGTGTACCCCAGGCTGATGCCGAACGCATCCGGCAAAGCGGCAAACACACCGTTGCGGATGATCCCGGCCTCGCTTTCGCTGTAGGGTTCCACCGCAGCGGCGGCCACTCCACCGTCCCAGCAGAGGGCGGCGAGCGGCATGGCGGCGCGGTCCGCACGGAATTCCCACAGCGGCGCACAGAACGCCACCTCGTGGTGGTCCTTCGTCAGCAATGGAAATTCGCCGGGTTTGGCTTCCGCGGCGTGGTTATCGCCGTAAATATTGCAGGGGATCACATGGAAATAATCGCTCTGCCCCGGCACAGCCAGCCACATGCGCAGCTGGGTGGGGTTGGGCGCATCCATTTGCAGGGTGTAGCACAGCGTATCGCCAGCGGGGGTGAACTGCGCACTGTAATGCGCACCGTTCAGCGTCCAGTCAAAGCCGGACTGTGTGCAGGCAGTTTCCGGCACCGGCACCCAGGCATCCTCGATCCGGCAGGCAAAGCTGACGTTTAATGTTTGGGAATTCAGATCCAGTTTCATTATGATACCTCAACAAAAAATGCGGGCCGGGCAGTGCCGGCCCGCAACGGGTCAATGATTTTTAGGAGGAACAAACAAAAAAGAGGAAAACGAAAATCAGCCTTTCAGGCCGGAGGTTGCAATGCCTTCCACAAAATATTTCTGTGCGGCAAAGAAGAGGAGAACCAGCGGCAGAACCGCCACGCAGGCCATAGCCATAACGCGGCCCCACACCACAACACTTTCCGCGTCAACGGAAAGGCGCAGCGCCAGCGAGATGGTGTATTTTTTGACCGAGTTGATGAAGATCAAGGAGTTGAAGTAATCGTTATAGGTCCACAGGAACTGGAACAGGCCAGCGGAGAAGAGGGCCGGCTTCATCAGCGGCAGCAGGATCTGCCAGAAGATGCGGAAGGTGCCACAGCCATCAATGCAGGCGGATTCGTCCAGATCGCGGGGGATGCCGCGCATGAACTGGATGAGCTGATAGATGAAGAATGGGTAGCAGGCCAGCAGGGCGGGCACCCAGAATGGCATGTAGGAATCGACCCAGCCGAACTTGTTGAACAGAACGTAACGCGGGATGATGATGACCGAGTTGGGAAGCATCAGGGTGGCGATCAGGATGGCAAACAGCTGCTTTTTGAACGGGAAGTTGAACCGTGCAAAGCCATAGGCAACCAGCGCACTGGAAGCGATGGTCAGCAGCGTGGTGGGGATGACCATGATAAAGGAGTTGATGAAATAGGTTGCATAGGTATAAATACCGGCGCTTTTCCAGCCGTCAATAAAGTTCTGGAAGCTGAAGCTTTTGGGCAGCAGTGCAATGGAGCCAAAAATTTCATCGTTGGTTTTGAACGCGGCCGAAATCATCCATGCAATGGGGAACAGCAGCACGCAGCCAATCAGGATGATGACCAGATAGGTCAGCACCAGGTTCAGGGTCTTTTTTTGTTGTTTTGTCATAATGCTCACGCGCCCTTTCTCAGCTTTCGTCGCCATAGAAGACCCACCACTTGGAGGTTGCGAACAGCACCAGCGTGATCAGCATGATCACAATAAAGATGATCCAGGAAATGGCGCTGGCGTAACCCATCTTGAAGTAGGAGAAGCCTTCCTTATACAGTTTCATGCCCAGCACATAGGTAGCCTTCATGGGGCCGCCATCGGTGATGACAAAGGCAGAGGTGAAGTTCTGCAAAGCCTGAATGGTCTGCATGATAAGGTTGAAGAAGATGATGGGGGTGATTTGCGGAACGGTGATGCTGAAGAACATCTTGACCTTGCTTGCGCCGTCAATCTCGGCAGCTTCGTACAAATCTGCCGGAACGTTTTTCAGCGCGGCCAGGAACATGACCATGGAAGAACCAAACTGCCAGATCTCCATCATGCAGATGGTGCGCAGGGCCTGATTGGGGTCGCCCAGCCACTGTACGTTGGGCAGGTGCAGGGTGGTCAGGATAGCGTTGATAACGCCGTTATCCATGAACATGATCTTCCACAGCAGAGCAACAGCAACGCTGCCGCCGAACAGGGACGGAATGTAGTACAAAGTACGGATGAGGTTGATGCCTTTGATGTCACGGTTGAGGAACACCGCAACAGCCAATGCCATAACCAGCTTGCCGGGCACGGTGTACAGCGTGTAGACCAGGGTAACTTTCAAGGAGTTCCAAAACTCAGTATCCATGGTGAACAACTGGATGTAGTTGTTCAGGCCGGTGAACGAGGGGGTGCCGGTGATTTTGTAGTTGCAGAACGAGTAAACCAGCGAGCTTAAAAACGGGTACAGCTGCAGGACCAGCATACCGATGATCCACGGGGCCAGATAAGCAAACGCCGCGTAATCGCGCTTGGTATAGTGCTTGATTTTGGTTTGTTTTGTCATAGGATCACACCTCTTTGGAAAAAATCCGCCTTTTTACTGGTGTAGCTGAAAACAAAGAAAATGACGGATATTTCGCAAACACAAGCAGGATTTAAGGCAAAGAGCCGCAGGAATCCTTTGTGGATTCCAAGGCTTTTTAACGCCAAATCCGGCTGTGTTTGTAGAAATAGACTATATTTTCGACTTTTCAGGTACACTTTAATAAAACGGATGCCTCGGTGGGAGACACCCGTTTTTGATGTTCGCTGAGATTTACTGGGCGCTGATGTAGCTGGAGAGCTGATTGTACATATCGGATGCAGCGCTTGCGGGGTCGGTGGTGCCGTAACCGACAGCCTCGATGGTATCAGCAATGATCTGCTTGGATTCCGGTGCGGAGGAGTACTTGTCGTTGGTCAGGCCGCTGTAGCCGCTGGCAATGTTGGCGGCGGTCATCATGTTCGGGTCCAGGGTACCGTCTTTTTCGCAGATTTCACGGGCCTTTTCCGTCGGGGGAACACTGCGCACGCAGGCCAGGGTGCTTTCGGCGTCATCGCTGTTAAAGAAGTAATCCAGGAACTTCATGGCTGCTTCCGGAGCCTTGCAGGTGGAGGTAACTGCCAGGACCTGCGGGCAGTTGCAAGCCCAGCCGTTGTCCTTAGCGCCGTCCAGCAGGGGCAGGTAGCCGGTGCCATAGGTTGCGCCCTCATTGGCGGCGGTCATAACATTGATGGTGGAGATGTAAGCGAAGGTGCAGACGTACTTGCCAGCGATCCAGTTGGGGTCAGACTGCAGGTCGTCGTTGCTGTAAGCGGAAGAGTAGGAAGCCGGTGCGCAGACATTGTTGTCGTACAGGCTCTTAACGAGATCCAGGCAGTTCTGGATATCTTCCTCGGTATAATTGAACTCTTTGGAGTCAGCGTCAAAGATGGTCTTGCCGGTCAGCTGCTTCATGTAGGTAAAGAACACCAGGTTGGTCACATACTCTTTGTTGGTGCACAGCAGGTAGGTATCGGGGTCTGCTTCATGGACCTTTTTGCCCCATTCAATGAACTGATCCCAGGTGTACTGGGTGTTGAAGTCGATGCCGTACTTTTCGGCCAGCTCTTCGTTCACAACCAGTGCCGGGCCGGCAATGCCGGTGGGCAGGCCCAGCTGCTTGCCGTCAAAGTTACCATTCACGCGCAGGCCAATGTAGTTGGGGTCAAAGTTGGAAAGATCAAAGTCGTAGTCCTTGTAATCCAGGAAGTAATCGCCGGTGGAAACAAAAGCGGGCATCGTTTCGGGGTCAATCTGCACGATGTCGGCGGCGGTGCCGGATGCCAGCTGGGTTGCCAGCTTATCATGGTAGCCGTCAGAAGAGCCATACTCGGCTTCGATCTTGATGTTGGGGTTTTCTTCCATGAACTTGTTGATGACTTCCATGGTGGCGTTGGCGCGCTCATCGCCGCCCCACCAGGCAAAGCGCAAAGTCACCTGTTCATCGCTGGAAGTGGAAGCTGCGGTGCTGGTAGAGGCAGCGCCGCTGGTGCTGTCGGCTGCCGAGGCTGCGCTGCTGGCAGCACTGCCGCCGCATGCGGCCAGAGACAATGCCATGCTGGCGGCCATCATACCGGCCATAAGTTGCTTTTTCATATTGTTTTCCTCCTTCTAAATCGGCCCTTTTCGTCGAGCCTTATCATGGTTTTATTATAATTTGTTTGGCAGATTTATAAAAGGACTCACGCTTGCTAAAAGGATTCATCATTTGACACAAAACGCCGGGAAGGTATCATCTCTTGCGTTTTGGCGCAATTTAAGATACCTGCCCGGCATTTTATTATTCTGTTTTACCCGTTTGCGGGGCATCCGGGGTATATTTTTTGTACGGGATGCAAAACGACACGCTGGTGCCAAGGTTTTTTATGGAACAGATGCGCAGCCCCGTTTCCTCCGGGTAGCGCAGGCGCAGGCGGCGGTCCAAGTTGGTCAGCCCAATACTGCGGCTGTTGCGGTCTGCAATGCGTTTGCGCAGCGCTTCCAGCTCTTCCCTTGTCATGCCGTCGCCGTTATCGATCACACGCAGGTTCACCTTATCGCCAATGCGGCGGGCGCGCACCTTCATGTAACCGCGCTCGTTGCCGCGCAAGGCGTGCAGCAGGCTGTTTTCTACCACGGGCTGCAGCATCAGGCGGAATACCTCGGCGTCCATCACATCGTCGTCCACTTCATAATAAATAATAAAGCTGTCCCCAAAGCGGTAGTGCTGCACTTCCACATATTTTTTAAGGTAGTCCAGCTCTTCCCGCAGGCTGACGCTCTTTTGCGGGTTGGTCAGCGAATACTTTAGGATATCCGATACATACCCCACCACCGCGCTGATGCGCCCATCATCGTTCAGCTTGCGGGCTTCCATATCCAGCGTTTGCAGGGTATTGTACAAAAAGTGGGGGTTGATCTGCAACTGCAGGGCGGTCAGCTCGGCGTTCTGCTGGCGGTACTGCTTTTCTTTCAGCTGGATGTTCAGGTAGGTGTTGTTCAAAAACATCATCAGGATGTTGTTCATGATAACGTCATATTCATCATTTACCTTGCGCTGGGGGCGCTGGATGGTGCGGCCCGCCTCGGCATCCTCAAACATCTGCAGCATCAGGTTGATCTCGTCAAAGCTGCGCTTGGTGTTGACGTATGCCAAAAACACAATGGCGTACAGCGCCACAACCGCCATCAGCAGCAGCGGCATCAACCGTTCGCCCAGGTTTTCCAGGATCATGGCCCGGTCAATGGTAGATACGATGTAGAAATCCGGGTTCTGGTAGCTTTGCCAGTTCAACAGGCAGTCCCGGTCATCCAGCTTGATCCAGAACTCGTGCTCCTGTTCCGCCGTGTTCCCTGCCCCGCTCAGTGTTTTGCCCATCAGGTTTTGCAGCTCTTCCGTCGCGCCTGCGTCCCCTGCCTTTGCCAGCAGACGGCCGCTGCCGTCAACCAGGTACAGGTGCTGGTTATCGGACGGGCGCAGCACGGCAATTATTTCCTGCAAGTGGCTGATGTTCAGGGTAACGGCCACACAGCCTTTCATCGTCAGCATCCGGGCGCACACTACCAGCTGCCTTCTCTCGCTGGCTTTGCCTGCGTTCACCACCACCGGGGCAATGCAGGTGCGCTCGGTATCCGACATAGAGGAATACACGCTGTACCAGCCGCTGTAATCATCCGCCGAAAGGTTGACCAGCCCGCTGGACGTCAGCGCACGGTCGTACCCATCTATATAGATCAGAACCGAATCCACGTAATCATACGCGTTGGTCATGCTGTTCAGTGAGGATACCAGGCTGCGCAGGTAGATGGCATCGGTGTAAGAAAGGCTTTCCCTTTTCAGAGCTTTGTTCAGCACCATGTTGGTGCGGGTCATGCCGGTCATGTAGCTGTTCTGCGCCAGGACCGAATCCAGCACCAGCGAGATGTTGGAGCGCACAGCCTCAATACCGCGCTCATTGTCCTGCGTCATACGGTGCATCTGGGTCACAAGGGTCATGTAGGTGGTAACGGCCACCAGCAGCAGCGCCGGGATCAGCATGACCACCACAAAGTTCCACATGCGCTTCAAAAAGAACTTCCGCTTCATTCCCTTCATAGCGCGGCACCATCCAGGCGGGATTTGCGGTATTCCGATGGGCTCTGCCCATAATACGCTTTGAACGCACGGGAGAAGTTTTTGGGGTTATCGTACCCGACATAATAGGCAATATCATAGCTTTTATAGTGGATATCCGCCAGCATCTCACATGCTTTTTCCATCCGCGTCTTGAGCAGCAGCTCCGAAAAGCTGGTTCCGCTTTTTTCCTTGAACACGCGGGAAAGATAAGCCGGACTCAAGGAAACCTTGGCCGCGGCTTCTTCCAGCGTGGCAGTGCGGTAATTATCTTTTAAGTATTGCTGCACATCGTACACGATCTGGTCGTAATAGGCCTTGGGGGCGGTTTCCTGCACGGCGCTGCGGGCATCCAGCCGGGCTTTGACCTTTTCAAAGCATTCCAGCAGGGCGCTGTAGGCCACCGGTTTCATCAGGTAATCCGCCACGCCGTTTTGCAGCGCCGCGCGGAAGTATTCGTAATTGCTGTAGCTGCTGAAAAATATTTTCTGGATGTTGGGGTATTCCATCAGCCGATGGCTCAGCTCCAGGCCGTTCATATCCGGCATTTCAATATCGGTCAGCACCACATTCACCGGGTTTTCGGCAATATATTGCAGGGCTTTGCGTGCGCCGGTGAACACCTGCACCACCTCGAACCCAATGTTCTGCCAGGGGAACAGCTGGGCCATTCCGCTGGCAATCTTCTCTTCATCATCAATAATAATCAGTTTATACATCTTGCAGCCCCCCATCCGTGTTCAGGGCAAAACCGTTCTTTCTGCCTGCCCTTACACTGGGGCAGACTACCACTTGTATACCAGTATAAAGCTCTTTTGCCCCAAGGGCAAGACAAAAATCACGGAATGATGGTTAGGGCAATACCGCATAATTCTAAGTGCCGATACTGCGAGCGAGGTGCGGCAGATGCTAAGCCAAAAGCGCAGATAATACTGGATGCTGCAAAGGTGAGCGCCGCCAGTGGCGGAAACAGCGAACCGAAGCAGGGGCAGCGGTCGCAGAGTGCGAGGGGCTTTTGCCCCCGAAGCACGATGCGGGTACCGCAACCCGACATTATCGAGCATTTTGGCAACGCAGATGCCGTGCCGCAGCCGCCGGAGCGGTGCTTAAGCCGTAAGGCGGGAATTGTGCGGTGTTGCCTTAGCTTTTTGCGTATTTTGGGGATACTGTTTGGCGGTTTTGGGGCAGCTTGTGCATCATATTCCAGGGGGTTGAGCCTTTCATTAGGATCGGCGGGTAGCTTTTATTTTGCGAGTGGGTGGTTCGGACGGGGGAACATTCTGGATTTTTGGTGGGTTGGAATGATGGCCTGGGATGGATTTTTGTGCAGGGTGGTAGGGCGGAATTTTCCCCTGCGGATTATTATATCCCACACATCCACCCCATAAACAACCTGTGGGGCGGGATTTTCCCTTCCCGCCGCGGAGAACCTTGTTGGTTTGTGTTGTGCCCGCTAAAATATTTGCAGGAGACGATGCTTCTCTTGAGGGCAGTTCCCCGCGGGGTGGAAAGATGCCGCGGAGCGGCAGAGAGGACCGGGCGCTGTTTACACCTGTCACCACAAATGCTTGAAGGGTGAATTCCACAGGCTGTCTCTAGGGTGTATCTGAAAAATTCATGTTTTTATGCTGCCCGATTTCCGCGGCGTCCGGCAGTCATTTTCTCCTTGCTACTAACCATTCCGCATTTATTTTGACTGTCTTTCGCCGATGCGAAGGTAATAGGCAATACCGCATAATTCTAAGTGCCGATACGGCGAGCGAGGTGCGGCAGATGCCAAGCCAAAAGCGCAGATAATACTGGATGCTGCAAAGGTGAGCGCCGCCAGTGGCGGAAACAGCGAACCGAAGCAGGGGCAGCGGTCGCAGAGTGCGAGGGGCTTTTGCCCCCGAAGCACGATGCGGGTACCGCAACCCGACATTATCGAGCATTTTGGCAACGCAGATGCCGTGCCGCAGCCGCCGGAGCGGTGCTTAAGCCGTAAGGCGGGAATTATGCGGTGTTGCCAATACTTTCTCAAGTTGCAGGCCATCTACTATTGCTTAAATCGTCAAATTATTCCCGCTTGGTTTCCAAAGAGATTCTCTGTACCGAAATACAAATTGTATTATTTAATAAGTTTAATACAGAAATAGCGTTGTATTCCCGCCATTTCACATCACGTTTCCACGCTTTTGTCTATCAAGCAGCATGCCAACCTCTGCCCTCGCTCTCTCCATATCAACTTTCGCCTTTGTCCCTATCCCGCCAAATCCCATCGTTTGGTCGGCTGTTTTAATTCCAGATCGTATAATACGGCTCATGTATGCCATTTTGTTTTTAGTGTTTTCCTTCTACTCCGCCTGACAGAATAACCAATACCCTGTGTAAAATTGCAACTCTTCCCTTTCGCAGCGTACAGTGTTGCATCTTTACACAGGGTATTACTATCCCTGTCGTATTATAAAAAGGTAATTCACCCTGCAGATTGTTGCCATTTACACAGGTTTCCCCTCTTTTTTGGTTCCCCGCACCTGATTCACCCAAAATCCGCTTTATTTTGCAAACGCTGCATCGCGCTTTTCCTCATGTTTTGCTCTGTAAACCTGTGTAAAATTCCAACATATTTCTCCTTTTTTCCTATTCTCACCTTCTATCCGTTTTGTTGTAATTTCGCACAGGTTTATGTTTTGTAGTATTTTCAGGCTGCTTTGCATACAAAACGGCACCGCGTCTTTCAAAAAACGCGGCGCCGCCTTTGATTTATTCAAGATTTTGAAGTGCTTACCCTGCCGTGCTGTTCTGCTCTGTCAGCCCCGTAAACACCGGGTCGTTCAGCAGCATTCCGGGAACAACATATCGGTAGGTGATTGCCTGCCTGCCGTTGATCACACGTACACTATCGTTGGCCAGTGCCAGCTCTTTCAGAGTTTGCATATCCTCATCGTTCAGATAGATGGAGATCTGCTCCAGGCCAGATGTCTGCTTATATTTTGTCCCGTTTGTAACGGGAACATAGCGGCTGCTGACGGGGTTCAACTCGTAATTCTGCACCCCGCACAGGCGCGCTTTCGCAGCCTGTTCATGGATCAGCTCCGATGTCAGGGTGCCCAGCCGCGTGCCGCGCCAGTCCGCTTCGCTTTGCAGCACTGCCCGCACAGCCAGGTGCAGCCGGATGACAATTCGCTGTTTCATATCGTGGATTCCTGTATTCCTATTTGCATGGATTTTTGTTGTTTGCTGCTTTCGTGGATCTGGATTATTCCACAGCATCAATCAGTGCTTTCAGCTCCTGCGCTGCCGCAATCAGCTCCTGCATCTGGTCCGACATTGCTTTGCGGTCCTCTGCCGTATAACTGCGGATCTTAGCTTCAATATTTTTTGCCGCTGCAATTTTACGCAGTTTGCGGGCCGTGGTAGGCAGCTTGGCCGAAATAAAGTTGTGGTCTTTATCTACTGCCGCTGCCTTGTTCTCCTGCGTCTTGGCCTGACCGATTGCATCCTGTGCATTTTGCAACGCTGCTGCAAATACGCTCTCGCGCTCCTGCATACTGCGGCGTTCCACTGCTACATCCAGCATGGCTGTGGTCAATGCGTCCTTGATGGCGCGGCGCTCATGGCTGCGTGGGTCAAGGGCTGCGATTTTCAAAAACATTGCGGCTGCACGGGCCTGTTCTTCCAGGGTCAAGCGGAGATAGGTTTCGCACTCGGCTCGGTTCAGGAATTCCTCATCCAGCAAGCGGCGCAGATCAGGGTTGAGATCATTCTGAATCGAAAGCGCCTTATCAATCGTGCGGGAATTCAGCGGGCTGACCTCTTTCAGCGCTTTTTTCGCTTCCGCTGCGCTCAGGTTATACGGTGCTTTCTGCAGGTTTTCCACAAAACGCGCCGCCGCCTGGCGCATCACACGTTCATTGCTGATGCCGCCGCGCACTTGCAGGTTTGCGCTGTCAATATACACAACTTTTTCGTTTTCCGTCAAGTTGCGCACCACTTTGCACTGCACTTTCTGCCATTCACTCATGCGGTTGGGCAGCTGCTTTTCTTCCTGCTCGCGTTTATCCTGCTCCACCAACAGGCGCAGCGCACGCAGGCGGCGCTCGCCGGAAAGCAGCACATATTTTCCGCCGACACCGGTCTTAGGGAACACAACCAGGTTGTGCAGCAGCCCCGCGCGGCGGATATCATCGGCCAGCAGCGCAATATCTTCCTCGGTATCCAGCTCACGGTAAAGGGCATTATCCGGGTTTTCTTCAATATCATTGATATTGATCTCGCTGTATTCACCGCCCGGCTCCTGGTCGCCGCGCGCGATCTTACTTAACGCTGCTTCGTTTACTTTAAAGCCTTTCTTCTGCAGTCGGTCCAGTTTGCTTGCCATCACTCTGCCTCCTGTTCAACGCGCGTTTTCAGCTCGGCATACACCTTTGCATAATCCTTTGCCGGGTTGCTGCTGCGTGCACATAGCACAACCGGCGCACCAAGGCGGGTGCTATCCTTTACAGCCTGTCCCTTACGGATTTCGGCAGCAAACAGCTTGCTGCCCAGCTGGCTTTCCCGCAGTTCATTGCGGATCACTTCGGTCAGGGCAGTTTTTTCCACCATAGTCAGGATAATGCCCAAAACATCAATTTTTTCGCCTTCATCATGCTCCAACTGCTGGCACATGGCCACAGTGCGGTACACACTGTCACGGCTGTAGTCATCGCACACGCAGGGGATCAGCACAAAGTCACTGGCCATCAGGGCGTTGGTCACCATTACATCGCGGGACGGCGGGGTATCGATCAAAATATAGTCGTATTCGCTGGCAACCTGTGCCAGGCACATGGCCAAAAACATATTGATACTGGTGCTTTCGGACTGTTCCAGGATTTGCAGCTGCTTGGCCGCCATTGGGGTGTTGCCATTTGCCGGAATTATATCAATATTATCAAACTGCGTGCGGGAAATATAGTTTTGCGTGCCGCTGATGCCATAGGCACGGAACATATCATACACGCCCGCGCGGTCAAAAGTATTATCGGTTACACGGGCGCCCGTCAGGGTATAGGTACAGTTGCCCTGGGCATCCATATCCACAACAAGCACCCGCTTGCCGTCCTGCGCCATCAGCGCCGCCAGGTTGCAGACGGTAACGGTTTTTCCCACGCCGCCTTTTTCAATGCAGACTGAGATACAATATCCCATTGTTTTCCTCCTTGCGAGCGCCTTTGTGTAGGCATCTCTTCGTTGCTGTCGGTTAATTTTTGCCTTTTGTTCGGTTCTTTTTGCGGTACCGCACGCTGGTATCTTAATCTAAGGCAATACCGCGGGTTGCAAAAACGGGCACCCCATGCCATGCGGCATCTCTTCGTTGCTGTTATAGCTTCTATTATATCATATGCTTCGCGTGTGTCAACGGATATTTTGACGAATATTATGCAGGCATCTCTTCGTTGCTGTTCACGCTTTTTCTCTGCCGCTTTTCCTTCCCATCCTTCTTCACTTCATCCAGGCATTCCCGCTCACGTACCTTCATTCTCACCTATTATCCCAAGGTCTATCTGAAAGCAAAAAACGCCGGATATTTCCATTTCTCAGCTGCACCCCAACAAAAAAGCAGCGGCCAGCAAACTGCCAGCCGCTGCTTACCTTATTAAAATAGCGCTCCCAGATTATCCGCTCCGCTTCATCTCAATTACTCTTCGCTGTCATCCGGGATATCTTCCTCAAAAGCATCCATCCAGCTTTCGTTGTGCCACTTATCTTTTTCACCTTTTTCCTTGGCGGCAACCTTCTGCCGTTGTGCCTGGTCGTTCATTATGGTGCCGATCGGGTTCAGCGCGCGTTCTTCAATAATGTGGTAGAACAGCCCCATCGGGTTATTCACGTTGGGGTCCTTGGCGGCCTTTGCCCAAAACACATCAAAGTCCAGTTCATGCGCCATAGCTTCCATCAATGGGGTCAGGCTGCCATACTTTTCAATCACTTCATTCATGCAGGCCAGGTAATGCAGCCGCATTTCGTCTTTCAGCCCATTGCGCAGGCTGGAAGGCGATGGCACGCACCGCGCTGCCAGGTGGCGGTAAATTTCGTGGTAAGCGCCGCGCTGGCCGCTCGTCAACGTCTTTTCCAGGTATCCATCATCTACAAACTTTGCAAACTCTTTTCGCATATCCTGCCGTTTTACAATCGTTTCGGGAATCAGCTCTACCTTGGGCGGCTCAGGCTCCGGCATCGCTTGCTGCACCGGCTCGCCCATCACATGGTACTCCGCTTCCAACAGCTCCTCTTTGGGTTCGGCTGTCGGCTTTGCCTTGCGGAAAATATAAATGCGGTAGTTATCCATATCCTCGCGCAGCACCTTGTTCAGGTACCGCGCCGGGCTGCGCATCGTCTGCGACCGGGGAATGATCTCCTGTGCATAACGGGGTGCCACACCGGCCAGCCAACTGGTCAGCCCGCCGCAATCCAGGATGATGGCATTCATCTTTCCAAACACCGTTTTGTTGCCGCCGTCCTGCTCGCCATCGCCTGCCTGGATGGTGCAGCAGGCATCTGCCAACACATCAATGATCACTTCCACCGCGTGCAGCTCTTCGGGCGTAATCTCCGCGCGCAGCTGATCCATGCGCGCTTTCACAACAATTTCCTCCCGCAGCTCGGTGCGGTGCCGTCCAAAGGAATAGGGGATCGTTGTTTCCGGTGCCGAAACATAATCAAAGGTGATCACGCTGGGGTCATCCAGCAGCGAATCCTCAATCGCCACGGTGGGGCGGCCCTTCTTTTTGCTCTTTTTGCGCACTGTGCTGTTGATGCTGTCCAGGTTGGCCTGTGCAGCGGCATCATCCACCGGGTCAATCGTTACCACCAGCGAAAGAACCTTCTGCCCTTTTTTTTCGTACACATCGTAATTAAAAATAATATCCGTCTTTTCGTTAATTTCCGCCTTTGCCTTTTCCAGTGCCAGGCGGCGGAAATCCGACCATCGGTTGGCCGTATACGAAAGCTGTTCATACAGCATGCTCAGGTTCCATACCAGCGGTTCCCCGGCCGCTTTCTTTTTCAGGTACAGGCTCTGGTAGCTCTTGCACAGCTCGTAAATGCGGATGGAATAGGTGGACCGCATCAGCATGGTGTAGGTCACATCCATGGTGGTATACAGGGTTTTCAGCTGCACCAGGTGCGGTTTCAGCACCGGATCCAGCGTGATGGTCATGCGCGCGCGGCCCTCATCAATGCGCACTTTATCAATCCAGCGGAATGTTTCCACCGTGGAAGTTCCGTTATTCTTGATCCACTGGATGGGCGCGTTGGCCAGCTCCTCAATATTTTTGCGCACCTGCTTGTACAGCGCCCCGCTGTGCGGGTCCATGCCGGTCATCTTGATAAAATCATAAATGCTCAGCTCATAAGAGGGCAGGTCCGTATCCTCCGGCTTAATCATCGAAAAAATATGCAGCATCAGGCGCTGCTGGCTCAGCGTCAGGTTGTTGCGCGTCATCTGTACAAGGTCATTGGATTTGCGAACGATGGTCTGGTCCCCGCGTTCTTCAAACGTAACGACAAACGGATCATCTTTTTTCTGTTTACTTGCCGCCATAAGCAGGGGCCTCCTATATCGGTTGCTGTATCCCGGGTGGTCACGCACATCATGCTAAACATTATAGCACATCCTGTTGTCCAGCGCAAGAATTGCAAATTTACACAGGGTTTCACCGCCATTACCCTGTGCAAAATGCAACACCCGCGTTGTGGTTTGCCATATATCCTGTGGGGGTTGCAGCCCGGGTGCAGGTTACACAGGGTTTTATTGTGCTTTTCTGTCCTGCTGTTTCAGGGTTCTGTAACCTGATGGAATGGCAACACCAATTTTTTCCCGTTCTCCCCCATCTCCCGGCTTACTTCTGGTTGTTATTATGGCTTAGATGTTTAGTTCTATATTAGTAATAGGTAGAGCCTGTGTAATTTAACAACGCAAACCTGTGTGTTCAACCAACTGCAGCCTGTGCATTCCACCACCATTTTCCTGTGCGGAAAGCAACCTGCGTAAAGTTGCAAATAAGCCAAAAACAGCCAAACCTGTGTAAATTGCAACACGGGGAACGGGCCTATCCTGTGTGGTTTTCCAACAGGTACGCGGGTCACGGCGGGGCAGGGGAGCGGGAATACCCTGTGTAAAATGCAACTGTTCCGGGGGTAACCTGTGCGTTTTTCCAACGGTAAGCGGCATAGGGAAACAAGGCAATCCTGTGCGTTTTTCCAACACGTTTCGGGAATGTTCGGCACAGAATGCGGGCAATACCCTGTGCAAAATTGCAACAGCTCACAGCTGCTTCAAATAAATCAGTTGCAAATTTACACAGGGCAGCACCCCTATATTATAAGGTAAGTGCCGCACAGAATGGCGCGTGAGGGGTTGCAGTTTACACAGGATAGATTGAAAGCTGGGAGCTGGAGGTGTATCTGAAAACAAAGAAAAAGCTCGTCTGTTTCAGTAAACGCAGCCGGATTTTGTGCTTGCGAAAGATCCGCTATTTTCGTTGCTCTCAGATGCACCTCAGGAGCTGGCGCAAATAGAAATCGGCAAGGGGGAACCGGGAATCAGGGGCAGGGCAAGGGGGACAAAAAAGCGAATGGCATATCTGCAGCAAACCCGCACCCCGTTGTAAAGGGAGAACGGCGTCCCGTTGGTGGGCGTGCAATCCACCACACACACACCCGCCGCCGCAAACACCGCAAACCGTTTGCAGGGGCGCGGTGTACCCATCGCGCCGCAAAAAAGCGGGAACCGTGCGCCGCAAACCTGCCATCCCTCCCACAAGGCGCCCACCCAGCCGCCAGGCCCCGCCACAAACAGGCGCATGCGAAACAAATAATTGCGCAAAAACAGGGAAATGTAGCAAAAAAGGTGAATTTTGCTGCAAAGTTGCGCTCTGTGTGCGCAGAGGATCATAAACGCGCGGTCAAAGTATATAAAAGGGACCGCTGCCAAAAAGAAAATCAGGAATAAATTATACAAAGGCTTTGAATACATTGTATAATTGGAGGAAAACGCAATCAGTAAAAGTGCCGAAAAACAGGAATTTACGTGGATTGTATTGCCTTTCTGGTATAAAGGTGCTATACTTTAACACTGAAAAGTAAATGCGCAATGAGAAAATTCGATGCGTAATTTTTTTGAAAACAACATGGCAACGGTTGCGCAAGTAAAAGAAGCTGGCTTCTTTTACTGTTTCACAGGGATCCCCTGTGGAACAATGTGCTTTCATTAAACCAGCGCGAAAGACGAGTGAGCAGATTGAATAGAACAGGAAAAAACACAACAGGTTGGGCGCGCCGGCTGACAGCGCTGCTTGTCACCGCTTGCCTGGTTATGGCAATGGCCCTGCCTGTATACGCCGAGGTGGATCTTCTGCCCGACGCACCTGACGAAGTAGAGCTGCTGGAGGATGAGCAGGGAACGGCCTCCGGGGAGGATACCACTCCGCCGGAGCAGAACGCCGCCACCCCGGAACCGGAACAAAGCGCCGAGCCGGAGCAGCCCGCCCCGACCGAAACGCCGGAGCCCACGGCAGAACCCACCCCGACCCCGGAACCGGCAGCCACCGCAACGGCCACCCCTGTGCCGACCGTGACCCCCACCACCGCCACCCCGGAACCGACCGAACAGCCGCAGAAGATGTACGCCGCAAAAAGCTTGGATAACGTGCAGGCAGTTAGTGAGGGGGGAAATACGGAAACTCACACGCTCTATTTTGCAGTGCCTAACAGTTGGGAAAATTATACAAAGGTAAAAATACATGCCATTATTGGACAAAGTCCACAAGATCGAAAGTATTATCTTGATATGCAGGAAGCTGACGAAACGGAGGACGGAAGAAAAATTTATTCTGCGGTCCTGAATAAGGCCGATCACTATCCAAATAACGGGTTGGGTGGACTTGAATTTTGCGGATATGCGGAAGATTCACTTACAGACGATAACCCTACAGACAAAGTAACAATTGTTCAAGTAGATAATAATAATAGTCTACCGTGGATGTCGTTCAATCCAACAGATCAGAAGTATATCGGCGGCGACTACTATGACGGAAAGAACGAAGATGGCTGGGATCCAAAGAAATGGGAGATCTATACGGTTAGCCATAAGCATTTCGCTGGCAAAGAGATGGCCTTTGAAAATAAAACCAGTGCAACACTAACGAACGTCAAAGCCTGGTTTTATGAACCGGATACTAATAAAAACCTTACACCAGTCAGTGAGCAGCCAATATCCTTAAATGATATCCAACCTGGTTTCACAGCAACCTTTGCCATTCCTAAAGTTCTTTGCTCTTTTGTTCGCTTTACCGCGGGCGATAGTGATACAGAAATAAGTGAATACTACAATTTTTATAATGAGGAAGTAACAGGAGAAAAACAGAAACGCTTCCAGTATTCCGAAGGTCAATGCTATTGCTACATGTACAATGGCAATGATGATGCAACATGGGGGCGTCCCGGTGCCATCCGCATCTATTACGATGCTACTTTCTCCAAGATGGCATTGAATGGAGATACCGGCGACTTTTCAATCCCCAAAGCCAATAATAATAATAAAGAGACCATTTATTATCGGATAAAAGGAGACGGCGTAGAATCCGAAAGCGGCACGCTGGTAAAAGATGGTACAAACGAAAATCTTTATTATATTGACATTCCCCAAGGATATAGTTCAATCATCTTTTCCGGTGATGCAATTAACGGTGACGAGGAGACAAAAGGAAATGGAGTAAGTACAGCGTGGCTGACGATTCCCACAGATGACAAAAATTGCTTCTATGCGGATACGAATGACGATGCAGTATATAAAGATACCACTCGTGGCGGCTACTGGGCTCCAAAAGGTACCCTGCGTGATGCCGAAAAGGGGAAAGATACTGGCACTAAAGTAGTAGATATTAAATCCGCTCCTTTTACGGAAGAAGCAAACACAAAATATGTTACCAGTACGCTGTATGACTATTATACAGATTACGAACTGAACGGCAAGAACCGTGATAAGTACGATAATGATAATACGGTTAATCAGCGCCACTGGGTACCCTTCCGCCAGTTCGATCAGGCAATCAGCGACTACTATCAGAGTTATGTAGATAAAAATACCGGAAAGCCCATTATATATCCCATTTATACAGGCCATTTCCAGCCAAGCGATTGGGATAAAAGATTTGCGGATATTGCAAGTACATTGAATTTGTACGGATGGAGTTCTTACAATATCTTTATCGCAGCCAATAACTCGAACTTTGATATAGGAGACACAAAAGAGAAAAAAAATTCCTACGCTTTCCAGGGCATTGTGGCAGACAAAAGGGACAGCGATGGCGACATCGTGATGAATGGAACGACCCTGAAAGAACCGCATTTCAATGAAAAGTTCCTGACCGGCCAAAACAGCAAAAATGCAAAACTTGGCGAAGTTTACCACAATGTTGAGTTCCCGTTTACCCAAGAAGAAGTTTTTATAGAACCAGCGCAAACGCCAAATGGCCCGCAAAAAGGAGAGGGCGTTAAATACTGGTGGTTTGACAGTAAAGAAACTTCTCTATATCTGCGCAAAGATACAAATAGCGATCAGTTGTACCTTGGTAATGATAGCCCAGGAGTGACAACCGCTGGATATAAGAGCGAGGCGTCCCACAACGTGGACAGTGCAAGTAGTCCAGATAATGTTTCAACGCCATACGGCTTTTTCCCGTTCAATGAAACCACAACCAGTAAGAGCGCAGTCAGGTACAATTACGGTTACGGTGCAAAACTTGAAATCCCGTTTACCCTAACCAGTACCGGAACAGTTAAGGACGACTACAATAATGAAATTCCAATTCGTTTTTACTTCTCTGGTGATGATGATGTGTGGGTTTTCATTGACGATCAGCTTGTCCTGGATATTGGCGGTGCTCATGCCAGAGTTTCTGGTGTGTTGGAATTTGACCAGCGCGATAATAAGAAAAACACCGTAACTTCCTATGTTAGCCGGGTCAAGAACAGCAAGACAGGTAATTATGGCGCTGAAAATTGTGATGAGCACAACCATACAACGGCGACAAGCATTACTTACTTAGGAACAACCGAAACGTATTATAAAAACGCAAGTGTCTCCATCCCTGGTCTTTCTACCGGCAAGCACACCCTTACCATGTACTACATGGAACGCGGTATGTGGGAGTCCAACATGGCGGTGGCGTTCAACTTCCCGGATAATAACGAGCTGCAGGTTCAAAAAGAGGTTGATCTGAACAAGGTTGATCCGGACTTCAAAAACTGCTTTACAGACCAGAAAATCTTCAACTTCACCATCCAGAACCAGGCAACCCATTATGGAGAAAAAGTGGCCGCTGGCTCGGATACAAGCGGTACCAAAGAGGTGAATTTTGCGGATTGTGACGAGATTAAACCCGCAACCGATTCAACCGAAGGTGAGTACATTTTCAAGTTGGATACAAACCCCGAGCAAGGTTCCGGGCCTGAAGGCGAAAAGGTCCTTCACTGGTACGCACGCTATACGGATACGGAACCCGTCAGTGCAGCGCGTAAGAAACGTTATGGCATCCTGACGCTGAAAAACCCCATCGATATCAAAGACGAGCGCTTCCTTACGTTCCAGGTTTACGTTGATCCAGGGGATAGCGGAGGTGACCTTTCCCTCAACAACCTGTATCTGGAACTGCTGGATGAAAATGACGTCCAAAAAGGCAGCCTTGGCACATCAGGCATTAACGGCGCAACGTATGGCTCGGTCGAAGTGAAGACAGGCGCATGGGTCACCGTAAAGCTGGACCTGAACAAGATGAAAGCGCAGGACGGTTTTAACGGCAAGGTCAAAACCATCCGCGTGGGCGATAACTATAGCCGCCACATCTATTTCAGGAACTTTACCTTCATTCCCAAAGCGGTGCCAAAAACGATGACCGGCTTTACAACCGATCAGAAGGAAATCCCGGATTACGGCTCCGCCAAAACCGGTCAGTTGCAAAACGCCATAAACGCACAGTACACCTCCACCAAGGACAACGACACCCAGTTGGTGGACGATGACGGACGCTTTGTTCTGGAAGATGGAGAAACCGTTACCTTCAGCGACCAGTTCCGCCGCGGCAGCTACATTTCGCTCAAAGAGGATCTGAACCAAAACCTGTACGACACCAAATGGACGGTGTGCGAGAACGGGCAGGCGGTTACTTCGATGAAGGGCGATAGCGAATCCGTGAGAGTTGACAACGCGAACAAGTCGCTGGTTAGCCAGAGTTCCCCCGCCGACGGCCCCGATGATGGCCGAACGGAAGTTTATGACGATAGTGTAAAGAATGATGGCTACAAGGTGAGCAAAAAGCCCGAAGAAGCCAACACCATCGTCTTCCGCTCCTATAAGGACCCGGACGAAACAAGCTCCACGCTGACAAAGCTAAAGGTAAAATACGTCAACACCGTCAAAACCGGCGGGCTGAAAATCAAAAAGCAGGCCGCAGACGGTGAGAAAGATACCATTAAAGGCACCTACACCTTCAAAGTTACCTTTAATGATGTTGGCGGTGAGGGTCTGGAAAAAGAGCCCATCATAAAGTATGTTGAGATCAACATGAGCGATGAGAACAACTCAGAACACACCGGAACCATCACCGGCATCCCCGTTGGCACCCGCTATACCATCGAGGAAGTCAAAACCGATGATTCCAGACTGCAAAGCGTAACCGTTCCGGATGGCAATGAAGCCCATGTGATCAACAACACCATGGTGGAAGGCGTGATTGTGGCGAGCAAAAATCCGAACGATCCGAAAGATCTGGAAGTTACCGCAATCTTTACCAACACTAAGCGCAAACTGATCAACATTGAGTTCGATAAGCTCTGGAAAGATGCAAATGATACGGTCCTTGGTACAACGAACCAGCCGAACGAGATTTACATCCAGCTCCAGCGCAAAAACAGTGCTGCGGATGCCAAATGGGAGGTTGTTGACTACCCGACCTCGGGCAGCAAATATGTTACGGTTCGCCATACGGATAACGGCTGGCTGTATCCCTTTAACAACCTGGATCAGTACCCGGTTGGCGGCAGTGCGGATAATAACTATATTTACCGCATTGTGGAAGGTACGGTAGAAAAGGGCGAATTTAAACAGGCAGCGGAAGACGGAACCATTACGATTGACGGCAATACGTATGTTGTAACGGCTGAAGCAACAGCAAACAGCGAAACGGACAGCGAAACCGGCGCAACTACAACGCCAGCCACAGCCACCGATGGAACCATCACCGGCGGCAGCGGCAAGATTGTGCTGACCAACACGCTGCAGAACCCGAAGTTTGTACTGGATATCATCAAGAAGGACGCGGAAAAAGGCGAAAATAAAAATGACGTGCCCTTGAGTGGTGTTGAGTTCAAACTGGAAAAGCTGGTCGAAACAACAGCCGAAGGAAAAACGCAGTGGGTAGTAGATAAAAACTACCCGTTCAATAGCACAAACAAAGGTTCCATTACCGGTACAACCGGAACGGACGGCAAGATAACCCCGAACCCGTTCAAAGATCTGAAACCCGGTACATACCGCCTGACGGAAACCAAGGCACATCCGGGGTACAACCTGTTGGCACAGCCAATTGTGATCAAATTTACCCAAGGCGGTGAGTGTTTTATTGATGGGGAGAAAATTACGGACACAAAAACGTTTGTGCAGTCCGACAACACCTACACCATGACCCTTACCGTTCTGAACCGTAAAACGCCTGAGCTGCCCCACACGGGTGCAGACGCGCCAAGCCTGTGGCTGCTGATCGGCATGCCGCTGGCGGTGGCAGGGTTGTTGATATTCACATTCCGCTACAACAGGAAAGGGGGCCGGCGACATTAACCATCCCCCGGAAACCCAGCAACCCCCAGGATACAGGGCCTGCCCGCCAGTGCGCGCCCGTTTACGGCAGGGCGCAGCCATAAGCCGGGGGTGTAACTGAAAAGTTGAAAATATCGCCTGTTTCTATAAGCGCAGCCGGATTTTGTGTTAAGAAGCCTTGGGGTCCGGAAAGGATTCCGGCGGCTCTTTGCCTTACATCCTGCTTGTGGCTGCGAAATATCCGTTATTTCCTTTGTTTTCAGATGCACCTTAAGCCAAGTGGGCAAGCGGCCCAGTTTTTCCTCCTTTTTTCTTCACGGCACAGTGCGGGCGGCGCGGCAGCGTTTTCCCGCTGCAGCGCCCCGCACTGCACGCCGTGCTGATGCAGAACCCTTAAGCCGGGCGACCCCGCCGCCCATCCGATGATGATTTTTTTAAGAGAAGAGGTACTGAAATGAAAAAAGCAAAACGTTTTCTCACAGGCCTGTTGAGCGCCGCTCTGGCCCTCAGCCTGTGCGCCATGCCAGCAATGGCAGCGGAGGATACCGTAGTAGATACGCGTAACCCCCAAAAGAGCACGAGCGTGATCGATACAACAAAAAAAGGCTCTATTACCATTTATAAGTATCTCCATAGCACAGAATTGACAGGTTCTGTAGCTGGAACTGGTGAGCAGCAGGCTGTGCCGAATGAGGCTACGCCGCTTAAAGATGCAGGTTTTACTATTTATCAGGTTAAAACGGCAGATGAGCTGGTAGCATATTATGAAGCTGCTAGTGATGATAATGCTGTTACAGCGGATAGCTTTTTTAAGACTCCTGGCGATAAAACCGCAGCAAATCTGAAAGAAGGTATCGCTGACAAAGCTGTTAAAGGTAAAGACGGCAAAACGGAAAGAAAAACGGATGCTAATGGTTTTGTTAAGTTTGAAGACCTGAACGTTGGCATGTACCTGGTTATCGAAACAACGACGCCGGATTCCGTTGTAAAGCCCGTGGATCCGTTCCTTGTTTCTATTCCTATGACGAGAGTTCAGGTTGGTGAGCAAGCAACGGGAGACCAGCTTAAGGAATGGCTCTATGATGTTGTTGTTTACCCGAAGAACAGCTCCGCGAAAGGTGACATTACGCTGGTAAAGAAAGGTAAGACAGACGGTAAAGAAAATGAAATCGAAAATTTGCCGAATGTTATCTTTAAGTTGCAGCGCTACAACGAAAATTCAACGAGCAAGGATAAATACGATGATTATACTGTAAATGGCAAATGCGAGTTTACAACAAATGGCAGTGGCGAAATCACCGTTCAGAATTTGCTCAAGGGTAAATACCGTTTTGTGGAAATTGGCTATGCAGAAAACAAGGAAAGCGGCTATATTATCAACAACAATGTGGCATATGAGTTTGAAATTAATGATCAAGGTAAGCTTGTAACGCCGGATGGAGCTACCCCGAACAGCGATTTTGTAATTAACAATGACAATACCATGACGGTTTATAACCATAAGCCGGATTTGGAGAAAGACGTAACTAAGCGTAATGATGGCAAAGGCACTGACGAAGGCAACGATACCGACTATGCTGTTGATGATACCGTTGAATATACTCTGACCATCTATGTTCCTGAAAATGTAGCAAAGCTGAAAACCTTTAAAGTTGTTGATACAATGAACAAGAATCAGCTTAAGCATAACATTAACAGTGTTACCATTAGCGGTAAAAATGCAGACGGTCAAGATGTAACCTTTGCTGCGAATACTGATTACACGTTGACAGATACCTCTGATAGCAATAATTCTGAAATTACGATTGATTTTAAAGCAGGAACGAGCCAGGATAACCTGAATGCAGCTGCCGGTAAGACCATCACGATTACTTACACTGCAACTTTACAGCCGGGCGCAGACACTACCACTGATGGCAATGTGAACGAAGCTCACCTTGATTACTCCCGTAAGACGGATATTAAGCATGGCGAGGATGATACTCCCTACGAAATCCATGATAAGGCTGTTGTTTATACCTTCAAAACTGGTATCCTGAAAAAGGGTCAGGATGGAAATACTGAAAAACTGCTGAATGGTGTAACGTTTGACCTTTATAAGAAGTACGATGCAAAGACTGACAAACTGAAAGAGGGTACGACCGATACTGTTATCTTTGGTATAAAGGAATGCAAGTTCCTGACTGCGACAGAGGCCAAGGCACTGGGGTTGAATGCAACAGAAGCTGAGAATGAGCCGAAGTGGTTTAAGGTAACCACACTTACGACCGCGGGTGAGGGTGTAAATGCTGGTTGCGCAACTGTCAATGGTTTGCCCGATGGCGAGTACAAATTGGTAGAAACCATGACAAATAAGGGCTATAACTTGCTTTCCGGCCCTGTTGATGCCAATTTGACTGTGGATTATGCTACTAGTTGGACAGTTAACGATAAATTTTCTAGCGATGGCAAATTGATTAAGCGTGACGTAAAGACCACTACTTTCAAGAATGGCCAGGACGATTATACGTATGCACCAATTACCATCATCAACCGCAAGGGCTTCGACCTGCCCACCACCGGTGGTTTCGGCACCCTGCTGTTCAGCGGCATTGGTGTGCTGCTGGTTGTGGCCGGTGTTGGCGTGCTGCTGAGCCTGAAAAAGAAGAACCGCGCCTGATGCGCCCGCCGCAAGGCAAAACAATGTTACAATTCACCAATAGGGTATAGAGGGATAATCCATCATACACAGGGGGAGGGCCGGATTTGGCCCTCCCCCTATGGTGGGTTATTGGGGAATAAATTTTTTTGGGTGTACATGGCCGTTGTTCGGTTGATTTTTAGGCCCTGCGTGGGGAACCACCCTACGGGTTAGGTTTGTGGCGGGGAACCACCCCTCAGGCCGCTCCGCGTCCAGCGCAAACAGCGCCCCGTCCCCTCTGTCGCTTCGCGACATCTCCCCGCCCCGCGGGGAGTCACCCCTCAAGGGGAGCCACCGCAAACATAAGGTAAAATATTGGCTCCCCTAGAGGGGAGCTCCGGCGAAAGCCGGTGAGGGGTGGTTCCCCGTGCAGAACCTAAAAATAAATAGGGCAAGGCCCGTCAACGGGCCGATGGCGAGCATCGGCCCCTACAAATGATTTGCAATGTTTGCGGCGCGGGGTGGGTGGGCGGCAATTATTAGGCCCGTCAAACGGGGCGTCGGGGACGCCGCCCCCTACATGCAGGGCGAGGTTTATTACAATTTTGTGGTGTGCAACGCCGTAAGGCCCTACAGATTATTTTATTGTTATTCACTACCCTAAAAACCACCCCCAACCCAATATCTCCTGAGCGGCGCAATGCGGCGCGGTCCACCACAATTATTCATTATTCTTTATTATTTATTCTTTTGCCTACTTCCAATTCCTAATTTCTAATTTCTAATTGCATCAGTTCCCAACTTCAACCCTCTCACGGAAAGGTTCGCGGTGACGCTATGGATACCACAACAAAACTAAAAGTCGGCTTTGCGGCCTTGATGATCCTGTCCGGCATTGGGGTGGCATCGTACCCGGTTATCAGCAACGCGGTGGCGCAGCGCCACGCCAGCGAAGCGATCCAAAATTACGATGATACCGTAAAAAGCATGGATACCGAAAAACTGGACGCCGCCAAGGAGGCCGCCCGCCGCTATAACCAGCAGCTGGACAGCGCCGTGGAGCGCGATGCCGCAGGCGAAGCGGAGGATACCGGCACCAGCTATGTGGACCTTGTGGATGTGGGCGAAAGCCTGGGGTATATCACCATCCCGAAAATTGACGTCAACCTGCCTATTTACGAAGGCACCAGCGATGATGTGCTGCAAAGGGGCGTTGGCCATCTGGAAGGCTCCAGCTACCCCCTTGGCGGCGAAAGCACCCACAGCGTGCTGACCGGCCACCGCGGCCTGCCCGAAGCCGTGCTGTTCACCGACCTGGACAAGCTGGAAGAGGGCGACTGTTTCTACCTGCATATTCTGGATGAAACGCTGGCGTACCAGGTGGATCAAATCAAAGTGGTGGAACCGGAGCACACCGAGGATCTGGAAATCACCGCGGGGCAGGATTACTGCACCCTTGTTACCTGCACGCCGTATGCCATCAACACCCACCGCATGCTTGTGCGCGGCACCCGCATCCCTTATAATGGAGAGGAAGAAACCAACACCCCGCAGGCCGTGCAGTATCAGGCGCTGCGCACCGGAACGGTGGTCAAGCGCGTGGTGGATGCCTGGCCGTGGATCGCGGTAACGGGCAGCATTGTGATCGGCGGCGAAGCGCTGCTGCTGCTTTTGCTGCTGCACCGCTGCAAAAAGCGCGAGGAGGATGACTAAATGGGACGGCTGATTGCTAAAATTCTGGCCTGGCTGGCCATTTTGCTGGGGCTGGCGCTGTTGATACAGCCCACCGCTGCCCAGTGGTGGACCAGCACCCGCAACGCCAAAACCGCTGCGCAGTTTGCGGCCCGCGCCGAAGCCCAGCCCACCGCCCCCGCGGCGGAGGAAACCACAGCCGAACCCCCGGAGCCGGAACGCGCCTACCCTGAACTGTACGCCGCGATGCAGGACTATAACGCGGAAATTTACGCCGGGGGCCAAAGCGGCCTGACCGACCCGTTCGCCTATGAGGAAGCCCCGCTGGACCTTGCTGCCTATGGCTATGACGATGATGTGCTGGCTGTGCTGTGGATCCCGCGCCTGAACCTGGAGCTGCCCGTTTACCTGGGCGCCAGCCGCGAAAACCTGGCCAAAGGCGCGGCGCTGCTGGGCCAGACTTCGATGCCGCTGGGCGGCGAAAACACCAACACCGTGATCGCCGCCCACCGCGGCTATTATGGCGCGGAAATGCTGCGCAACGTGCAGCAGATCCAGGTGGGGGACAAGATCCAGCTGACCACCCCGTGGGAAACGCTGATTTACCGCGTGAGCGAGCTGAAAATTATTGACCCCAGCGATATCAACGCCGTGCTGATCCAGCCGGGGCGGGACCTGCTGACCCTTTCCACCTGCCACCCCTACACCCGCAACAGCCAACGCTACCTGGTAATTGCGGAGCACGACACCGCCGCTGCGGATACCACCAAAGAGGAAGATTTGCAGGAAAGCGCCGCTACCTGGGACGAAACGCCGCGCCAGGTGACCGTGGAGGATGCCGGCGGCAGCTCCATTGCCGAAGTGGCCCCCCAGGCCCTGACCCCATTGCCGGGGGAGGGCAGCGCGGAATCCGAGGGGAGCGCGATCTCCAATACCATGATCTGGCTGGAAAACAACGCACTGTGGGCCGGGCTGGTGGTTATTGCCGCCGCCGTTGGCATTATGGTGATATGGAAAAAACACCGGGAGGATTAACCATGCAGTACACACAGCAGGCCGCCGCCGTTACGGCCGAAGTAAACAAGGCCGTGCAGGGCAAACAGCAAACGGTAAACACCATCTGGATGGCCATGCTGGCGGGCGGCCATGTGCTGATTGAGGATATTCCCGGCGTGGGCAAAACCACGCTGGCGCTGGCCTTTGCCCGCGCGCTGGACCTGAAAGAAAGCCGCGTGCAGTTTACGCCGGATGTTCTGCCGTCCGATTTGGTGGGATTTTCCGTTTACCAGAAAGAGACCGGCAAGTTTGTGTACCACGCCGGTGCGGTGATGTGCAACCTGTTTTTGGGCGATGAGATCAACCGTACCTCCTCCCGCACGCAGTCGGCTTTGTTGGAAGTGATGGAAGAAGGCACAGTGACGGTGGACGGCGTTACCCGCCCGGTGCCCGCACCCTTTACCGTAATTGCAACCCAGAACCCCATCGGCGCCGCTGGCACGCAGATGCTGCCGCAGTCTCAGCTGGACCGTTTCATGGTCTGCGCCGTAATGGGCTACCCCGATGAGGAAGCGGAGCTGGCAATTTTGGCCGGGCAGAGCAAAGGCCGCCTGCTGGACCGTGTGCGCCCCGTTGCCGGTCAGGCGGATCTGCTTGCCATGCAGCAGGAGGTCAGCACGGTATTTGTGCATGAGCTGATGTACCGCTACATTGTGGCGCTGGCCCAGGCCAGCCGCAAGGACCCGCGCCTGGCCGTGGGGTTAAGCCCCCGTGCCACCCTGGCGCTGACCAGCATGACGCGCGCGGCGGCGTATCTGGCGGGGCGGGATTTTGTTGCCCCGCAGGATGTGACCGCTGTGTTTGATGCGGTTGCCCGCCACCGCCTGGTGCTGAACGACCAGGCCCGCGCAGGCGGCGAAACGGTGGACAGCGTAATGCAGGACCTGCTGCGCACCGTGCCGCGCCCCCGCCCCGAAAAGGCTGACCGCCATGGCAGGTAAGCTGGGCCGGGCGCTGGTGCTTTTGGTGCTGCTGGCCGCGGCGCTCATCACCCAGGCACCGCTGGCGGTGTTCCTGTTAGCGTTTGCGCTGGTGCTTCTGGTGCTGCTGCGGCTGGACGCCGCCTATCTGTGCCGGCAGGTAACGGCAGAGCTGCTGGTGCCGGACAAACCCGTGATACAGGGCGAAGATTTTGCCCTGACGGTTCGGCTGCGCAACCGCAGCCGGTTGCCCATCCCTGCGCTTGTGGTGCTGCTGAACGCCGCCGATGAATGGGGCGGCGGGCAGATCACCCTGCGCTGCGCCGCCATGCTGGGCGGCAAGGAGAGCGCCGAACAGCGCATTACCCTAAACGCAGGCAAAAGCGGCGTGTGGAGCATTGCGGTGCGGGGCATCACCCTGCGGGATCACCTGGGGGTGTTCACCGCGGCGTGCCCGGCTGCCGTGCAAAGCCAGAGCATCTGTGTGCTGCCCGCTGCCGCGGCTGACAAAGCCAAAGCGGAAACCGCCCCCGATGAGGACGGCGACGAAGCCGACACCCGCGCCGCCCTGGGCGGCAGCTATGAGCTGCGGGAGTACCGGGACGGGGATACCATCAAGCAGGTACACTGGAAGCTGAGCGCCAAGCTGGACCGCCTGATGGTGCGCGAACCGCTGACCGCCCTGCGCGCTGCCCTGACCCCCGGTGGGGACCTGGACGGAGCGGAGGAATGGGGGGATTTTCCCCAACAGGCGGCGAAGCACCGCAAAAACCCGCCCAAGCGCAAAAAAGAACGTACTGCCCTGAGCCGGCGCGGCGCTGCCGACCCCGGCAGTGGGCTGAAGTTTGTGGACCGTGTGCTGGTGAGCACCCAGCGCCCCGCAGCGCACCCCGCGTTGTGGCTGGCGGCAGATGCCGCGCTGCTGCTGGCGCTCACCTTTGGTTTGCTGCTGGTGCTTTCTACCGGGTTCGGTATTGCGGTGCCGTTGTGGGTGTGGCCCGCGGCAGCCGCTTTCTGCGCCGGGTGGGCGCTGTTCCTGCGTGCGCCGCAAGCCCTGCGCCGCTGGGGGCTGCTGGCGGGGGTGATTGTGTATCTTGTGGTGTTGTTCATCTGCCAGCGGAACTTTTTGGCCGGGGCGCAGCAGTGCGCCGGGAACATTGCCCAAAGCCTGAACGCCCGCCTTGGCAGTGCGCTGCCGGTGGCCCAGGGCGGCAGTGCGGCGCAGCTGGGGCTGTTTTTGCTGCTGGCCGCCCTGCCCGTTACCGGGGCGCTGGCCGCTGCGGCCCTGCGCCGTGCGGATGCCCTGCTGCTGGATCTAATGCTGCTGCCCGTTGTTGTGCTGCTGGCGCTGGCCGGGGCCGCGCCGGCTGTGCCCGCCTGCCTGCTGCTGTTGGCCGGTTGGATGGGGGCGTGGGCGGCTTCCTGCTCGGTGCAGCGGCGGGCCTTGTGGGGCAGGCGCGATACCGAAAACTACCGCCAGAACCTTTGCCGCCATTATAACATCCAAAAGTCTGCCGCGCTGGCGGCGGGCGGGCTTTGCCTTGCGCTGGCGCTGCCCTGTTGGTGGCTGCTGCGCCCGGCGCTGGGGGTTCCCCTTGGCTGGCTGCAGCCCGCGGCCCAGCGGGTGGAATCCGCCGCGCTGAGCACCGCCATTACCTGGCTGCCGCGGGTCAGCGGCGGCAGGCTGAATATTCAGGTAGAAGCCGCCGCCGGTGGTGTGGCGGATGGCGCCTTGAACCAGGGCGGGGGTATCCAGGTCAGCGGAGTGACGGATCTGGCCCTGACCGCCAGCGACAAACCCGAAGAAACCGTATACCTGCGGGGATTTATCGGCGGCAGTTATGACGGCACCACCTGGCAGGCCCCTGATGCCGATGCCTTTGACAGCGCCGCTATGAACTGGAAAACCGAGGATAACGCCCGGCTGACCATTGCCAGCCTGCCGTTTTTGCGCACCGCCTATGACGGCACCGCCCAGCCCCAGACGCTGACGGTGGAGCGCATCCACGCCGATACCCAGTACACCTATGCACCGTACAACGCCTACTGGGGTGATTATTACACCATCCAGGGCGATGGCGCCGCCGCGGGCCAGACCGCGCAGGACGATGTGTTCCTGTATTACCCGCGGGATACCGCCCAAACCCAGCTGGAAGCCCGCGCCGATGCCGACCCCAGCGTGCTGGACCGGATGGAAGCATCCTATGCCGCTTACGCCGCCAGCCGCTACACCGCCGTGCCGGACGGCTATGACGAGCTGCAAACCCTGTGCGATGAAGCCAAAAAGGACCAGAAGCTGACCGAAGCTGCGGACATTGGCGATTACATCCGCGCCTACCTAAACACCAACTACCAGTATAACGCCAGCGCTCCCCAGCCGCCGGAGGGGGCCGACCCCATCCGTTACTTTTTAACGGAATCCAAACAGGGGTACAGTGTGCAGTTTGCCTCGGCGGCGGTGGTTATGTTCCGCATGTTCGGGCTGCCTGCGCGCTATGTGGTGGGCTATGCCGCGCCGCAAAGCCTGTTTACCCAACAGGAGGACGGCAGCTGGCACGCCATTTTGCAGGACGATAACGCCCACGCCTGGGCGGAGGTGTACATTTCCGGCCAGGGCTGGACCCCCATGGAGATGACCCCCGGCGTGCTGGTCAGTGCCCAACAGGCCGACCTGCGCACCGACCCGCTGCCCGAAACTCAATGTCAAGACACCGCCCCTGCAGCAGGGGAGAGCAGCGCAAACGAACCCGCAGCCACCATCGTGCCCCGCAGCAGGCTGGTTTTGGCGGCGTTGCTGGGGGGGTGCCTGTTGGCTGCTGCGGTGCTGCTGGTGCTGGCCCGCCGCCATGCCATGGGGTATGGCCGGGGCAGCTGCAACGCGCGGGTGCTGGCCGTGTTTGGCAGCATCTACCGCCTTTTGGTGCGTCGCGGCCTGCCGCCGGATACACCATCCGATGCGCCGGAGTTTGCCGCATTTTTGCAAAGTTGTGTCCCCGCCCTTGAACCCCAGGATGCCGAAGCTCTGCTGGCATTGGCCCAAGCCGCCCAATTTGGCGCAGGTACGATGACTGAGCAGGATACGGACAAAATGAGAAAACTTTACCAGGTTATAAAACACACTGGAAAGCGGAAACAGAGCCAGAAATCGGTTGAAAAACAGAGTCAGGAATGATATAATGACCCCGTATTGGGGTAGCGTGTTCTTTGCTTTCTTTGCACAGGGGGCTACCATGATCCAGGAAAATGTGGTATAATATGTTAAGCCCATTGACCAAGTAGGGAATGGCCGGGGTGGGGGACTGGTTTCTGGAACAGTACCCTGGGAACTGCCCGTGGGGCGGAAAACCGGCAAGGACAGAAAGAAGATCTTATAGAAGCAAACGTTAACAGGAGTAAACCCATGCCGCGCCGTAAACAGACAGAAGGAGAAAAAAAAATTGACATCAGCCAGATGGCTGAAGACCTTGGCGTGTCCAAGACCACGGTATCCCGTGCCCTTTCGGGCAATGGCCGTGTCAGCGAAGCGACCCGCGCCCGCGTGGTCCAGTACGCCAAAGAGAAAAACTATGTGCCCAATATGCTGGCACGCGGGTTGGTAACCCAGCAGTCTTATAATATCTCACTGGTGTTCTCGCGCCAGTTCGGCAACCTTGCCGCACCATTTTTGCGCAAAACCGTCAGCGCCGTGTACGATATTGCCACCCGCAATGATTATGATGTGCTGATGACGATGGTGGGCGAGCAGGAAACAAGCCCGATGCAGCGTCTGCTGGTCAACCGCAAGATTGATGGCGTGATTCTGGCCCGCACGCTGGAGCGTGATCCGCTGATCCCCATGCTGCAAAAAAGCGGCATCCCCTTTGTTGCCATTGGCCGCCCGGCTGACCAGGATGTCATCTCGGTGGACCATGATCAGGTGGGCGGCTGCCGCGAGCTGGTCAGCCTGCTGCTGATGAAGGGCCTGCGCCGCATTGCTTTGCTGGGCGGATCCATGCTGTACACCGTCAACCAGTCCCGCCTGGAAGGCTATAAGCAGGCGCATGACCGCGCCTGCTGCAAGATTGATGAGAGCCTGCTGTTTTTGGAGCTGGAAAGCGATGATCTACGCACCAGCGCTGTGGAGCTCGCGGTACAGCGTGGGGCGGACTGCATCCTGTGCATGGATGACCAGGTTGCCCTGCTGGCTTTGAGCACCCTGAGACAGCTGAACCTGCGCGTGCCGCAGGATATCTGTCTTGCCTCCCTGTATGACGACGAAGCGCTGCAGGGGTGTACGCCACAGATCACGGCGGTCTCTTTTGATGCCGAACAGCTGGGCCGCCGTACCGCACAGCAGCTGCTTTCCCTCATCCGCCATCAGCCGGTGGAAACCCGCACCCTGCTGGGGTACCAGGTGGGGTTGCGTTTATCGACCCAGACCTGAGAGAAAAGTAGATAATTATAAATCAACTGCCCGTACACGGTATGATAAGCCGTTGTGCGGGCAGTTTTTTCGATAAGGAATTTTGAAAAAATATAGCAGCCACATGCTTAACATACTGCGATAAGGCATTGGACCGATTGTAGGGCGCGAGGCACTCATCGAGCCGGAGCAGCCGGAACCCTGCTGGTTGATTATTCCCGCATCATACTGCCTGCAGCTCTTTGCCTTAAATCCTGCTTGTGTTGTGCTATTGCTGTGGTATTCATATGAAAATATAGAAGGCGTTATCAATTCCAGGAAGAGGGCAAACCTGCCGTCAGCCTGACCCCCGGCACCGTGATCACCATCCCGGCCAACGTCAAGCACTGGCACGGTGCCAAGGCCGACAGCTGGTTCAGCCACATTGCTGTGGAAGTTCCCGGCGAAGATTGCAGCAACGAATGGTGTGAGCCCGTTACCGACGAAGAGTACGCCAAACTGAACGGATGAGCAGCCGCTAATAAAGGCAACACCGCACAATTCCCGCCTTGCGGCTTAAGCACCGCTCCGGCGGCTGCGGCACGGCATCTGCGTTGCCAAAATGCTCGATAATACACAAAGTATTATCTGCGCTTTTGGCTTAGCAGCTGCCGCACCTCGCTCACCGTATCGGCACTTAGAATTATGCGGTATTGCCTAAAAAATGAAATCCAACCGGCACGACCCGACAAAGAGTAGTGGGTAGTGCCAGGTTTACTTTTGGATGCTTTTTTGTCTACAGGTTCTTGCGCCGGGGCGGGCAATCTGCTACACTGAAAAAAATGTTATGTACAGGAGGCTGCAATCATGTATTATCTGGGTGTGGACCTTGGGGGAACCAATATCAAAGCTGCGCTTGTGGATGCAGACGGTGCTATTATAAAGGAAGCGAGCACCCCCACCAAACTGCCGCGCCCGGCCGAGGCCGTGTGCGATGATATTGCAGCCCTCTGCAATAGCTGGCACAGGGCCAGCAGGTAGCGGGCATTGGCGTTGGCTGCCCCGGCACGGTGGATGGCGGCCTCGTGCGCTACTCCAACAATTTGGACTGGCATGATTTTGCCATGGGGGATTATCTGCGCGCCAGAACCGGCCTGCCGGTTGCTCTTGCCAACGATGCCAACGCCGCCGCTTTGGGCGAAGCACTGGCGGGCTGCGCCAAAGGGGCCGAAAGCGCGGTGATCATCACGCTGGGTACCGGCGTGGGCGGCGGTGTGGTGCTGGGCGGCAAACTGCTGACCGGTTACACCGGCGCAGCGGCGGAGCCGGGGCACATGGTGATTCTGGACACCCCGGATGCCCCGCGCTGCACCTGTGGCCGCCCCGGCTGCCTGGAAAGCCTGGCCAGTGCCACCGCCCTGATCCGCATGACCAAAGAAGCCATGGCAGCCCACCCCGAAAGCGCCCTGCATGGCATAGCCGCCCAAAGCGGCGGGGTAAATGGCCGCACCGCCTTTGATGCCGCCGCCCAGGGCGATGCCGCAGGCAAAGCCGTGGTGGAACAGTACATTCATTACCTTGCGGTGGGTGTTGCCAACATGATCAACATCTTCTTCCCGGAAGTGATCGGTCTGTCCGGCGGGGTGGCCAACCAGGGGGAGAACCTGCTGGCTCCCCTGCGCGCCGCGGTGGGACCAATGGTTTTTGGCAATGCTTACGCCCAAAAGCACACCCGCATTACCACCTGCACCCTTGGCTACCGCGCCGGGGTGATTGGAGCAGCGCTGCTGGCCAAAAACCAGGGATGATGCCTTTAGCGGGATAAAAAAGAGAAGATAAAACAAAAAACAGGAAGGAAACACCTTGAGTTTGAACCATACAAAGCAAAAAAGCTGGCTCCAGCGCCTGCTGGCTTTGCTGGCGGCGGTGGTGCTGTGTGCCGCGCTGCCTGCCGCCGCGCTGGCAGAGGAAAATACGGCCAGCATCCAGACGCAGGTGAGCGAAACGGATGAGGATATCCCCTGGGCGGATCCGCCGCAGAGCACCCCCGAAACCGGCCGGCCTGACCCTGCCGTGCCAACTCCGCCGCCGCAGGATCCCTCCACCCCGGAAACCGCCCAGACCGGCGAGCATCTGGAAGGCTACAGCCTGAGCCTGGGGGAGACAGTCACAATTTATTTTTACGTTACCCTGCCGGAAGATACCCCGCAGGATGCCGCCATGCAGTTTACCCTGCCGGATTCCACCGTAACACAGGTGGCAGTGGCAGATGCAAAGCAGGTGGAAGTAAACGGCAAAAGCTGCACCGCTTTCCCTTGCCAGGTGGCCGCCAAACAGCTGACGGATGATATTGAAGCCCGGATGGTGGTAAACGGTAAATATGGCCCGGTTTATACTTACACCGTAAAGGATTACCTGAACTACCTGCTGGAACACGATTATCCCCAACAGGCAAAGGAGCTGGCCGGCACCCTGCTGGTGTATGGCGGCAAAGCGCAGCTGTACTTTGGCTACCGGACCGATGCGTTAGCCGGCACCGCGGAGCCAAACTCCACGGCCAACTGGGGCAGCTACCAGTTTGAAAGCAGCGGCACCCAGACCGATGATTATTACGGCAGCAGCCTGCTGCTGGAGCCCGTTATCCAGATCCGCCACTATTTTATGGTGCCGGACGGCGCGGAATGCACTTTTACTTTTGCCTGGAACGCGGGTGAGCCCGAAACCGAGTTGCAGCCCGTGGATACCAACACCCGCTTTGACGGCAAAAAGGTATATTATGTCGTTACACCGGCCATTGCGTTCCGCCGCGCAGATGCCATGCCGGTGGTTGCCATGCGGCAAAACGGGGCGGACCTGTGCATCCTGCGCTATGGGGTGTTCAGCTATGGCGATATGGTCCGCGCGCTGGCAGCGGTGGATGAAAGCCAGCTGCCGCTGCTGAACCTGCTCCGCGCGCTGGATGACCTGACCACCGCCGCACAGCGTTACAGCGTGGCAGGCTGATGCCGCAACGCCCCCAAATATAAAAAGGAAAACAGCAATGAAGAAAAAAATAGTCCTGACCGTTGTGGTGGCTGCCGTGGTGCTTGCCGCTGCCTTTGCACTGCACCGGCCGCAGGCAGGTACCCAGCCAACCCCGGAGCCGACCCGGCAGGCGGAAACGAATGATGCCGTCCCGGCAGAGCCCACGCCGCAGCCCGCCGCGACGGCTGAACCGCAGCCCACGGCAACTACTGTCCCGCAGCAGACAACTGCCCCCAAGCCGACCCAGAAGCCCGCAACGAAAAAAACACCGGTGCTGAACGCCGCCGGTCAGCCCACCGCCAGTGCCGCGCCCGCAGAAAATGGTGACGGCAAACCGGCGGACAACACGAAGGAACCGACAGAAACCCCGCCCCCCAGCGCAACCCAAACCCCGCCTGTGGACGAGGAAAACATTGAATTGCCGTTTGTTCCGGCAGAATCATAGGCCATTTGACTGCGGGCTGCAACCATACCGATGTAAAGTTACGGTGAATCTTTTGCAAAGTGCGGGCTTACCCTAGGGTGTCAGATACACCTTAGTTTTTTCAGCGTGCCGTCCGGCAGCAGGGCAACGGTATCGCCCTCCTGGATGCTCTGGGCAGTCAGGGCTTCATCGGGGTAGGGAAGCACCCGCTGGGTACCGGCGGCATCGGCCAGCAGAACATCACACAGCACCGGCTGCCCGGCAGGCAGCTCCTCACAGCCATACAGCTGTTCATCAATGCGCAGAACGCGGCAGGTCATAATACAATACACTCCTTTGCCTACAGGGGCGGTCATCCGTTACACTTTAAGGCAATACCGCATAATTCTAAGTGCCGATACGGCGAGCGAGGCACGGCAGCT
>ENA-UONS01000628-UONS01000628.1-human-gut-metagenome-genome-assembly--contig:-CS19-NODE-628-length-38683-cov-15.294217_pt1 | contig 38683 bp, 26 predicted proteins | sample MGYA00242458_ERZ724005 | MGnify/ENA metagenome assembly ERZ724005
ACTGGAACCACTCCATATCGGTGCCGGGCTCGCAGAAGAACTCCAGCTCCATCTGCTCGAACTCTCTGGTACGGAAAGTGAAGTTACCGGGTGTGATCTCATTACGGAAAGACTTACCAATCTGTCCGATACCGAAAGGAATCTTCTTACGGGAAGTTCTCTGTACATTTTTAAAATTAACGAAAATACCCTGTGCAGTCTCGGGTCTTAAGTAAACGGTGTTCTTGGCATCCTCGGTAACACCCTGGAAGGTCTTAAACATCAGGTTGAACTGACGGATATCGGTAAAGTTATGCTTGCCGCAGGTAGGGCAGGGAACCTTATGCTCTTCGATGAAATTCTTCATCTCTTCCTGGCTCCAGCCGTCTACACTGCCTTCGATGGCAATACCGTTCTCCTCACAGAAATCCTCGATCAGCTTATCCGCACGGAAACGCTCATGACATTCCTTACAATCCATCAGAGGATCGGAGAAACCGCCCAGATGTCCGCTGGCTACCCAGGTCTGGGGGTTCATCAGGATCGCACAGTCCACACCTACATTATAGGGGCTCTCCTGAATAAACTTCTGCCACCATGCCTTTTTCACATTGTTCTTCAGCTCTACGCCAAGGTTACCGTAATCCCAGGTATTTGCCAGGCCTCCGTAAATCTCGGAACCGGGATATACAAAACCTCTTGCCTTCGCCAGGGCTACGATCTTCTCCATTGTTTTTTCCATGTCAGTACCAAACCTTTCTTGCTCTATATTTGTATTGCTGTATAACTTACTTTTTCATCAGTATCGTAACGACACCGTCGGACTGTGACGCATCCACATAACCGTCCTCTCCCATGACAACTCCCTCACTGAGATACAGCACCGGGTAGGGACAATAAATATATGCGCTTGCATTCGTAATGATCATGTGGTTCTTATCCAGAGCCTTGTTCAGCTTCTGCTCCTCCGCCGGCGTACCGTCTGCGGCACTTACCAGTCCCAGATCCACGCTGATCCCCTCGGCCAGTGCTTCTACTCTGGTTCCATAGAACAGCTCCTGTTCGTTATAATCCGCATAACTCTCCGTATCGGTGAATTCCTGCACCACCTGAACCGTAGCGCCGTCTCCCAGCATCTGCACTGTCTTCACAGCCATAGGGGGTTCTGCTGCATCCCCATGTGCGGCGTTAAATTCCTCTGCTTCTTCCTGTACCATCTGTGTAAGGCCGTCCAGACTGTAGAAATCCTTGTCAAACGTATTCACCAGATAGGATACTACTTTTCCATCCTTCTCCACCACCAGAGAAGTATTCACCACCGTCTCCGGAAGCTTTGCTGCCTTGCCACAACCGGCCAGGGACAGCATCAGAACACCTGACAGCATTGCCGAAATAACCTTTTTTGTGATATTGTGCCTCATAAATGAGTCTCCTTTTTTGGCATCAGCCATATCCGATTTTAACATAGAGTTTTGAGTATTTCAAGACTTTTGAACGACCTGTCCATGAAACGTTTCCGATATTCCGAGGCAATTCCCTTCAGTTCGTCAAGAACTTTGTCCGATACCGTAAATGTATATAATTTTTCTATGGGACTTTGTGCTATGTAGCTTAAGGCATACAGGGTGGATTCCTCCAGTCTGCGGCCTGCCGGCGGCCCGGGGTACTCTCCGTTCACTGCAATTGCTTTCAGTTCAAAGATACTGCGTACCAGTTCATTGGGCAGTGCCGGAGCACACAATGCTCTGAGAGACTGATACACTAACTTCAACATCTCCCGTTCATCGTTATTTTCTCTGCAATAAAAGTCCGCCACTTCCGCAAAGTACATGCCATAGCAGGCTCCAATATAATCTGTCAAAAGTTCCGGAAAAAAATTCTGGATATCCGCTTCGGATATGGTATAAGATGTTCTCCCCTCATAGAGGCGAAAGGTACCAAAAGCAAAAGGGTTGGTCGCTGCCGCCAGCCGGTTGCCCGGTTTTCTCGCCCCTCTGGCAAAAGCAGTGATCTTCCCTTTTTCTCTGGTAAGCAGGCTCACAATCCTGTCATATTCACCGAACGGTGTCTGTTTTAATACAATTCCTGTTACATACAGGGATTCCTGCATGATCCATCCTCCCGGGCGTTAAGGTCTGTACATCCTTCCGCCCTGCAGTCCACTGAGGTGCTGCTACAGCACGCATTGGGAAAATCTGTCCCCTCCGTACTCCGCAGATAATTCAGGTAATCCTCCACTCTGCCGGTATGTTCAAATTGCTGCCAGTAATTCGTGAACTGCATCCTGCGCATCCCCCTCTTCTTATCAGTTTATCAGTGTGTCATCCTCTGTAAAAATAGGGTCTGCAAATTTTACTTTTCTATTCGCCCATCTCAATGTCTTTCGGATTATATCCGAAGTTTTTGAGCAGGATATCGCTGTCTCTCCAGTCCTTCTTCACCTTCACCCAAAGCTGTAAATTGACTTTCATTTCCAGCATATCTTCGATCTCCGGGCGGGCCTGGGAACCGATCTTTTTCAACATCTGGCCACCCTTACCGATGATGATGCCCTTGTGGGAATCTCTCTCACAGATAATAGTGGCCTCGATGTCGCAGATATTGCCTCTCTCCTTCATACTTTCCACGGTTACGGCAATACCGTGAGGAATTTCTTCGGATAAAAGTCTGAGTGCCTTCTCTCTGATCAGCTCCGCCACGATCTGACGCATGGGCTGGTCGGTGATGGTGTCTTCATCATAAAAGGCCGGACCGTAGGGCAGATATTTCAAAATGCACTGGATCAGTACATCCGTGTTGTCGCCCTTTAAGGCGGACACCGGGACGATCTCGCAGAAATCCAGTTCCTTGCGGTAGGTGTCAATGAATGCCAGGATATCGTCCTTTTTCACGGTGTCCGTCTTGTTGATCACAAGGATCACGGGAGTCTTGGTCTTTTTCAGCTGCTCAATGATATGACGTTCTCCGGCACCGATGAAATTCGTGGGCTCCACCAGCCACAAAATTACATCCACATCATTTAACGTATGCTCCGCCACATTTACCATGTAATCGCCCAGTTTGTTTTTCGCCTTGTGAATGCCGGGGGTATCCAAGAATACGATCTGTCCCTCGTCCAGCGTCAGTACCGTCTGGATACGGTTACGCGTGGTCTGCGGTTTGTTGGATGTGATGGCGATCTTCTGTCCGATCAGTCGGTTCATCAGCGTAGATTTCCCTACGTTGGGACGTCCGATCAGGGTGGCAAAGCCGGATTTATATGCCGGATTTTCGTTCATTTTTTATTTCTCCTGTTCTTTCTTGTTTTCTGTTACCTCTGTATTTTGCAGAGTTTTCTGCATTTTTGCTTCCGCTTCGGCGAATTTTTTCTGTTCCTCCGTACGGATCCGTTTGGTGCGCTTTTTAATCTTCTTTAAGATCAGTACGATCACTGCGATCACGATCGCCCAGATCACCAGATAAGGAATATGGATCACGAACCAGATCGCTGCTTCCTTCAAGCCCTCGCCGATATTTTTCAGACTATCCACAAATCCGGTGGAAATACGCTCCCAGACGGTCTCCTCTTCCACAGGTGTATAGACCTCTACCTCATCAATATAAAGGTATACGGTGCTGTAGTCAACCCGGTTATCATAGCTGCGAAGCTGGGATTCCATGCTTTCTAACTGGTATCTGACATCCGACAGACGCTGTTCGATGGTAATAATATCTTCCACACTCTCTGCCTGCTCCAGAAGCTGTAATAATCTCTCCTGCTCCGTCCGCAGGGCATCCCTGTGGCTCTGCAGGTCTACATATGTCAATGTTACATCCTGCACATTCTCCGAACGACTGGTCACATTGCCCAGCTCTGAGACCGTATTCTGGAACTCCTCCAGTCTGTCCTTCGGGATGCGGATGGTCAGATTGGCATTCCTTGTAGAACGATAACTATAATATGTACTGCCGTTATAGGCATCCAGACTTTCGATATAGCCGCCGAGCTCTGTTACTTTATTCTCTACCGCACTTAACAGCTTATCATACTCCCTGGTCTCGACATCCATATTCACGGTCTTGATCAGTTTCCGGTCTGCTGTGGCTGCAGTCTCCTCAGGCACTGTATTACTTGTGTCCTGAGCATTTCCTTCGGAATCGTACCCTTCTGTCATGCCAAATCCATCTTCATAAGCGGACGCCTCCGGTGCAGCTGCCTCATTGGAAGCAGCAGAATAATCCTCATCCATGAGATCACTGATGCCGTAACTGCCCTTCGATGAGCTGCCGCAGGCGGTCAGCGATAATATCATGCCGGCAGTGAGCAACCCTGTAATGATCTTTGTTTCAAAATTTCGTTTTTTCATAACCCTCTCCGTTCTGCGGACGGCATCCTGACAGCCTGTCGGATCCGCCTGCTGTTGACTTTTTATTGTTCACCCCTATAAACGAAATAATAATACAAAAGTTCTTTATTTATTTGCTGTTTTAAAAAAGATTTTCCACCTTCAGGAATCTCTCCTGTTCTTCCTTTACCTTAGAAGCCGTACCTACGACACAGAGCAGATCCTCCTGCATGAATGCCCGGATATGCGCGGACAGTGCCCGGATATCCTCAACGGTAGCGGACAGCAGCTCGTCACGTTCTCTCTGTAATGCTGCATCGTCCAGTCCCGTCATATAGGCACTCAGAGAATACAGTCCCTTCGCTGCCGGATTCATAGGCACATCCAGATCACTGACAGCACCGATGATATACTGGGTCATGGTACGCTCATCCGCGGTAAATTCTGCGATGGCATCCGCTGCCTTCTCATATACATCAATAGTCTTGCCAAGGTTTGGATCTCTGTAAGATACAAAATAGCTGTCACCGGATCTGCCGAAGCTGCACATACAGCCGTAGGCGCCTCCCTTTACACGGACATTGACCCACAGATATTCATAACCCAACATGACCTTCAGCACTCTTAGGGCTCCGGTATATTTCAGTCCGCTCTTGCGGAAATTACCGGCACGACATACATAATTGACCTGACCGGAGGTTAAGAAGCCTTCGTTCTTCCGGGAGACCTCCGGAATATAATGTGCCATTTCCACGGATCCGGTATAGAGTGCAGCCTTGAAGGCTTCCACCGGGGCATCCAACAATCCCACTGCCTTCTCTTCACCGACGAAATCCACCATGAGATTCTCCGGACGGAAGATCATCTTTAATAACGTCTGTAAGATCTCCACCAGTTCTTCTTTTTTCTCGTCAAAATGTGCTTCCAGCCCGGTGATCAGGCGATAGAATGGGATGCCGGAGATCTCCTCGCTGACAGCTCCGGGAATACTGCCGTAGGACATGGCTCTTCCGGCAGCCACGCTGTGTCCGCCGGACGTCATCTGTGCCTGCATGCGGGACTTGCCCTCCGCCAGGATCTCATAGAGACGCTTGGTGTCCGTGAAATCACTGGTCATAACGATCTCACGCATCAGATCGATGGCATCCGCAATACGATCATAGAACACCTTCGTCTTCAGCTCCAAAGTCAACGTAAATTCATCCGTATCCTGCAATCTGCCATACACATTGTTCACCGCAGCCATGCCGCCGGTGACCAGGTTCATCTCATTATAGAGATCTCCATAAGTATAGTTCTTTGTATTGAGGAGCCCAAGACAGCCTTTTAAGATGCCGATATACGGAAAATATTTTCCGGGGATCTGATCCAGTCTGAAGATCAGACGTAAATATCCGATACCGTTGGTAAACAGATCATGATACAAAAGTGTGGTATCTCCAATACTCCGTACCTCGTTCACCGGGAGATTCGCCTCTTTTTTCATATCCTCCCGCTTCAATAGAGGAATCTTCTCCAGATCTTCCTTCGCATCCTCACTCTCCTGGAACTCGTTCAGTTTACGGAAGGTCTCTTTTACAGCTTCCAGTTCTTCCGGACTCATGGCTGCTTTCACCTGTGCCATTTTCTCACGCTGTTTCTGTTCCTGTTCCTCTAAAAGTCCAAGCTTCGGCTGCAGGATCACCAGGCTGCGATGCGTATTGTCCAGCAGGTATTTTTGTACCAGGCCCTCAAAATATCCGGTCTTAACCTCCTTACGAAGTTCGGCAAAGGTATTGTTCGCCTCGATATGAATGAACGGCAGTCTGTCGTCATACAGCCAGCTGTCCAGCACCTGTAAACCATACATCAGTCCCTTGGGATAAGAGCCGAAATCTGCCTCTCTGTATTTGAATTCGTAGTAATTGATACCGGCAAGCAATGCCTTCTCGTCGAAGCCTTCCGCTGCCAGCTTCTCGAGTACTTCTTTCGTTACCTGTAAAAATTCCTGTTCTTTTTCTACGGAAGTATCCTTCGCCACGACACTGAAATATGGCTGACGGATACCGTTCTCGTAGATGCTGTAGACATCCTTGCCAATGCCACGGTCTACCAGCGCCTGCTTTAAGGGTGCTCCGGGAGCGGAGCACAGCGCATAGTCCAGGATCTGAAAAGCAATGTAGAGCTTCGGATCCAAGCTGTCACCGACGCAGAAGTTCTGGGACAGATAGGTATTCTCTTCTTCGTCCTCTCCCTCGCCGATGGGACAGTCTCTGACAATACGGCCGGGCTTGTCGAAAGCCGGCTCCTCGGTCACTTCGGAGTCCACCTTAAGAGCATCGTAAGCAGACAGATAATGTTCGTCGATAAAGGTCAGCTTCTCCGCCATATCCATGTTACCATAAAGATAGATATAGCTGTTGGAGGGATGATAGAACTTCCGGTGAAAATCCAGGAACTCTTCGTACGTCAGCTCCGGGATCACCTCCGGATCGCCTCCGGACTCACAGCCATAGGTGGTATGCGGATACAGAGAGTTCATGATCTCCCTCTCCAGCACATCATCCGGAGAAGAAAATGCTCCCTTCATCTCATTGTAGACCACGCCGTTGACCTTCAGCTCTTTCTCGTCACCTTCGAGCTCATAATGCCAGCCTTCCTGCCGGAAAATGGATTCGTTTTTATAAATATTCGGGTAAAATACAGCATCCAGATAGACATGCATCAGGTTCTGGAAATCCTTGTCATTACAGCTTGCCACGGGGTATACGGTCTTATCCGGATAGGTCATGGCATTTAAAAAAGTATTTAAAGAACCTTTTACCAGTTCCACAAAAGGATCCTTCACCGGGAATTCCTTCGAGCCGCATAATACGGAGTGCTCCAGGATATGTGCCACGCCGGTGGAATCCTTCGGGGTGGTACGGAAACCAATGTAAAATACTTTGTTCTCATCGTCATTGGATACCAGTGCCACTCTTGCTCCGGTCTTCTTATGACGGCACAGATAGGTCACGCTGTTGATGTCGGGGATCTCCCGTTTCTCTATGATCTCGTATGTGGATAAATCTTCTACTCTCATTTATTTACGTCTCCTACTTTTTAGCTTAATCGATTTCTCCGCTCTTCGAGCTCCCGAAATCGTAACGCCCATTCGCAATTCGGACTATCGTCCTTCTTGCTCATGTTCGTTTGCTCCCCTCATAGAAAGCCTTCGCTGCCTGCAAGCAGTCGCGTATGCTTTCTATGGGTGAGCTTAATCTATCAAAAGCCTGCCAGTGCCAGCTTGCTCATGGAGATTTCCTGGATCACGACGCCCTTTGCCTCTTTTTCTTCCGGGGTCATGGCGGTCAGTTCCCGGATGTTCAGCTCCTTCGTCACATACCGTTTCTTCCCTCTGCCGAAGATCCCTTTTTTCTCCTCGATGATATTGATCTTCACTCTTGCCTTGATCCGGTCGTAGATCTTGACCAGAAAGCTGTCCGGCTTCAAATAATACAGATGAGTTTCCAGCGTATCCTCGGGATCCACTTCCTTTTCCGCTAAAATATAGCGTTCCACGATCAGGCGGAATTTAAACGCCACATCATCCTGCTCCAAAAGCTCTGCAAAAGTATATTTTGCACCTATGTAAACCTTTGCCGTGTCCTGCAGGCTGTATTTATAGTTCTCATAAACTGTCTTTTGCATTGTTGTCGATATCCTCAATCTTGAAACCGCTCATCCGCACCGCATCCTCGATCATTTTGCGGGACATGCCGGTCTCCTCCATCAGTTCCTCTATGGTCACCTTGCGTTGCAATTCCTCCGCCAGTTCTCTGGCTTTGTCCGCCACCTTGTTGACTTTGTCTTCCACCCGCTTGTCGATCTTGGAATTCTCCGCATGCTCGGCAATATATTCTTCCATGGCATCCATGATCATCTTACCCAGCATTCCTTCCACTTCCTGTGGTTTCTCCAGACTGCCCAGCATAGTAACACCAAAAGACAGTGCCAGATTGCCTTCGCCTACCAGATCCTCCAGCAGAACGCCCTGTCCGGCGTAAAGCTTCGCGATCTCCGCCACATCTGCCAGATGAATCTCGATCAGGCGCTGCTGCGCATCCGCCTCACCTGCCATGGCAGACATAGCAAATGCCAGCTTCTCCCCATCAGTGTAGGTGGGTAGCTCCGCCACCTCGTCCAGATATTCCTGTAAATAATCCTTTTCCTCATCCGTCAGGAATTCGTCGGGATCCATGGGCTGTCCGATACCTATTTTATGTTTCAACAGATAGTCAAATACCATCTGCAATTGTTCACCGCTTAAGTCAAGTTCCGCGAAGGCATCCTTTACCTGTTCTTCGCTGATGCAGTTCCCCTGCTCCTTGGCGGTCTTGCGGACCTGCTCTAAGGTCTGGGCAAATAATATTTCTTTGTTCATATAAAAATTCTCCTTTATAATAATACACTTTCTCCGTGCTTCGTACTCTCGAAAGTGTACATCACTTCACGTGTTCGTGCGTAAACAGATGATACTGGCAATATTCGTAGTTGCCGTTGCATTTAGAACAGAAACGGAACTCCAGGCTCGGATCGTCCTCTTCCGTCCTGCCGCAGATCGCACATTTATGTCTCGTAGCTTTAGCTCTGCCTTCGTTTGTTTTTCTCTCAAATTGCGCCCTGCGGTGCATCTGTTTCGGCGAGATGCGGCTTTTGTGCAGACGATAAAAGTATAGCACAAAATTCAGTAAGGATGCCACAATTGCAAATTTCGTAAACAGGTTGCCCACAATTACATAGTAAACCATCAAAACAGCATCCAGGATTCCCATCCATTTTACTTTTACGGGAATCACGAACATCAAGAGCACCTGCATATCCGGATAAGTTGCTGCAAAGGCAAGGAAGATCGACAGGTTGATGTAATAGGTACTGAATGCATAAGAACCACGGTAAAATAGCACAGACGCTGCCTCTGCAGCCATACCTCCGGTGATCAGGTAAGCAAATCCCATGCACAGGAAGCTTCCGATAACGGTGAACAACATGCCTGAAAAAATATACACATTATATCGATAAGTTCCCCAGGTGCGTTCCAGTGTAGACCCCAGACTGTAATAGAAAAACAACATAATGATCGTAAAAATGTCGAGGCTGTCAGGTGGCACGATCACCCAGGTCACCAGTCTCCAGATCTGTCCGTGCAGGATCCGGTAAGGATCCAGTGTCAAAAAGCCCAGCAGATTCGTACCGCCTGCAGCTCCCATCAGTTGGATGATATATCCCGCCACATAGCACATGATCAGTACGAGTGTGAGGTTCGGAATGGCATATTTGCCGAATTTTTTCTCAAATTTGCTCATAAAATCGTTTCTCCGTTTCTATTAATTACCTATTCGTTTTTTCTCTATCGAGATTGTAACATCCACAGGACAATAAGTAAACCGCACGTTCAAAAGTTTATAGAATTACTATTTATTTAATTTTTTCTTTACACAATTTTAACGACAGCGTTTTGTCTTTGTTCGTTGCAATATCGTTTTTTTTGTCGTATAATGAAAAAAGTTTTGTGAAAGAAAAGTCGCATATATTAAGAAGTAATTCTGTAACTCATCATTAACCTTCTGAATAGTTACAGCATTTTATCAGGAAGGATGTATCACATGAATTCACAGGAAAAATACGCAACACTCGGCATAGATATCGGTTCTACCACTGTCAAGATTGCGATTTTAGATGAAAACCACAATATTTTATTTTCCGATTATGAGCGTCATTTCGCCAATATCCGGGAGACTCTGTCCGGTCTCCTTAAGAAAGCCTATAATCAGCTGGGAGAATTGCAGCTGCACCCCATGATCACCGGCTCCGGCGGACTGACTTTAGCCAATCACTTGGGCGTTCCTTTTACGCAGGAGGTCGTAGCTGTGGCTACCTCCCTGCAGGAGCTGGCTCCCAAGACCGACGTAGCCATTGAATTAGGCGGTGAGGATGCGAAGATCATCTATTTTGAAGGCGGTAATGTGGAACAGCGTATGAACGGCATCTGCGCCGGCGGTACCGGTTCCTTTATCGACCAGATGGCAAGCCTGATCCAGACGGATGCCTCCGGTTTAAACGAATATGCGAAAAATTATAAATCTCTCTATACGATCGCCGCGCGCTGCGGTGTATTTGCCAAGACAGATATCCAGCCGCTGATCAACGAAGGTGCTACCAAGGAAGACCTGTCTGCTTCTATTTTCCAGGCTGTGGTGAACCAGACCATCTCCGGTCTGGCATGCGGTAAGCCGATCCGCGGTCATGTAGCATTTTTAGGCGGACCGTTACATTTCCTGTCTGAGTTAAAGACCGCTTTCATCCGTACTTTAAATCTGGATGACGAGCACATCATCGATGTGGACAATTCTCATCTGTTCGCAGCCATCGGCTCCGCATTGAATGCAAAGGAAGATGTCTGCATCAGCCTGTCCGATATGGTGAAAAAGCTGTCCTCCGATATCAAGATGGAATTTGAAGTGGAACGTATGGAGCCCCTGTTTGCTGATCAGGCGGCTTACAAAGAGTTCGTGGAGCGTCACAGTAAGCATCATGTAACCACCGGTGATCTGCAGTCCTATCAGGGCAAAGCATTCCTGGGTATCGATGCCGGTTCCACTACCACGAAGATCGCACTGGTGGGCGAGGACGGATCCCTGTTATATTCCTTCTACTCCGGCAATGACGGAAGTCCATTAAAGACTGCGATCCGTTCCCTGAAGGAGATTTACTCTCTCCTGCCCGAGGGTGTGGAGATCGTGCGCTCCTGTTCCACCGGTTACGGTGAAGCGCTGATGAAAGCTGCTTTCCTGTTAGATGACGGCGAAGTAGAGACCGTGGCACATTACTATGCGGCAGCATTTTTCGATCCCAGTGTCGACTGTATCTTAGACATCGGCGGTCAGGACATGAAGTGCATCAAGATCAAGAATCAGACCGTAGACAGCGTACAGTTAAACGAAGCATGTTCCTCCGGCTGCGGCTCCTTTATTGAGACCTTTGCCAAGTCCCTGAACTACACCGTACAGGATTTTGCTCAGGCTGCCCTGTTCGCAGAGCATCCGATTGACCTGGGTACCCGTTGTACCGTATTCATGAACTCCAAGGTAAAACAGGCGCAGAAGGAAGGCGCTTCCGTAGCGGATATCTCCGCAGGACTTGCTTACTCCGTTATCAAGAATGCTTTATTTAAGGTGATCAAAGTATCCGATGCATCAGAGCTGGGTAAAAATATCGTGGTACAGGGCGGTACCTTCTACAACGATGCGGTGCTTAGAAGCTTTGAAAAAATTGCGAACTGTCAGGCCATCCGTCCCGACATCGCCGGTATCATGGGTGCTTTCGGTGCAGCGCTGATCGCCAGAGAGCATTACGAGGACGGTTATGTGACCACCATGCTGGATTATCAGAAGATCTGCGACCTGCAGTTCGAGACCAGTATGGCAAAATGTAAGGGTTGCACCAACAACTGTCGTCTGACCATCAACAAATTCTCCGGCGGCCGTCAGTTCATCTCCGGCAATCGTTGCGAACGCGGTATCGGTGGTCAGAAGAATGCCCATAATGTACCGAACTTATACGAATATAAATTACATAGATTATTCTCCTATGAATCCCTGGATGCCGACAAGGCTCCCAGAGGTGTGGTAGGTATCCCCAGAGTACTGAATATGTACGAGGACTATCCGTTCTGGTTCACATTTTTCACCGAACTGGGCTACCGCGTGGTGCTCTCTCCCAGCTCCAATCGTAAGATCTACGAGCTCGGTATTGAGTCTATCCCGAGTGAATCCGAGTGTTACCCGGCAAAGCTGGCACACGGTCATGTGACCTGGCTGATCCGTCAGGGTATTAAGTTCATCTTCTATCCTGCGCTGTTCTATGAGCGCAATGAATTCGAAGATGCGAACAACCATTACAACTGCCCCATCGTTACTTCTTATTCCGAGAATATCAAGAATAACGTGGAGGAGATCGCCGGCGGTGAGATCACCTTCCGCAATCCGTTCATGTCCTTCAGAGATCTGGGAACAGTAACGGATGCACTGACGAAGGAATTCACCGAAATTCCCGCTGGCGAGATCGCCGCAGCCTGTGAAAAGGGCTGGCAGGAGTTGGCGAATGCCCGTCACGATATGGAGAAAAAGGGCGAAGAAACGCTGGAATACTTACGTCAGACCGGCAAGCGCGGTATCGTGCTGGCTGGCCGTCCTTATCATGTAGACCCGGAGATCAACCACGGTATTCCCGAGCTGATCACCTCCTACGATATGGCAGTGCTTACCGAGGATTCCATCTCCCATCTGGCAAAACCGGAGCGTCCACTGATCGTATCCGACCAGTGGATGTATCACTCAAGACTTTACGCCGCTGCAAGCTATGTGAAGACGGTAGAGAATCTGGATCTGATCCAGCTGAATTCTTTCGGCTGCGGTCTGGATGCCGTTACCACCGATCAGGTGAACGATATCCTCTCCGGCTCCGACAAGATCTACACCTGTTTAAAGATCGATGAGGTCAACAATCTGGGTGCGGCGCGTATCCGTATCCGTTCCCTGTTGTCCGCGATCCGTGTCCGTGAGAAACTGGGCAAGCACCGCACCATCCGTTCTTCCGCTATTGAGAAGGTACCGTTCACCGAAGAGATGCGTAAGGACTACACCATCATCTGTCCGCAGATGTCCCCGATCCACTTTGAGATCTTACAGCCTGCGTTCAATGCCTGCGGTTACAATTTCGTCGTATTGGACAATGACAACAAGCACTCCGTGGATGTAGGTCTGAAATACGTTAACAACGATGCCTGCTATCCTTCCCTGCTGGTAGTCGGACAGATCATGGAAGCTCTGCTGTCCGGCAAATATGACCTGAACAAGACCGCCATTATCATGAGCCAGACCGGTGGCGGATGCCGTGCGACGAACTATATCGGCTTCATCCGCCGTGCCCTGAAGAAAGCAGACATGGAGCAGATCCCTGTCATCTCCCTGAACCTGGCGGGTATCGAGAGCAATCCCGGCTTCCACCTGAATGCAGATCTGATGCTGCGTGCAGCGGTAGCTGCCGAGTTCGGTGATATCTTCATGCGTTGTGTCTACCGGATGCGTCCTTATGAAGCAACTCCGGGGTCTGTGGATGCCTTACATAGAGAATGGCTTAAGAAGGTGCAGGATTTCGTATCCGCAAAGCATATCAGCATAGGCAAGTTCCGCAGGATGTGTACCGAGATCATCCGGGATTTCGATGCGATACCGGTACTGGATATCAAGAAGCCCCGCGTCGGCGTGGTCGGCGAGATCCTGGTGAAATTCTCTCCTGCCGGCAACAATCATCTGGTGGAGCTGTTAGAGAGTGAAGGTGCGGAAGCTGTGGTTCCCGACCTGATCGACTTCATGCTATACTGCTTCTACAACCAGATCTACAAAGCAGAACACTTAGGCACCAGCAAAAAAACTGCGAAGATCTCTGCACTGGGCATCTGGGCCATCGAGCATATCCTGCGCGGCTCTGCCGTGAAGGCATTTGAAGAAAGTAAGCATTTCGATGCACCCACCAGCATCTACAAGATTGTCTCCTATGCGGAGCCCATCGTATCCATCGGCAACCAGACCGGTGAAGGGTGGTTCTTAACCGGTGAGATGGTGGAGCTGATCAAGGAAGGCGTACCGAACATCGTATGTACCCAGCCCTTCGGCTGCCTGCCGAACCACGTCGTAGGTAAGGGCGTTATCAAGGCCCTCAGGAAGGCATATCCTTCCTCCAACATCGTGGCAATTGATTACGATCCCGGTGCCAGCGAAGTCAACCAGCTCAACCGAATCAAGCTCATGCTCTCCACCGCCCAGAAGAATCTGAAAAAGGGCGAGGGTGTGGAATAAAGAAACTATTTTTGATATGTGGCGGTAATTTGCAGTAATGGCTGCACCCACAGCTGGGGATTCGCAGAATCCCTGCTGCGGGTGTTTTTGACATCCCAATTATTTTTCACCGATTATTTTTTCTTAACAAATCTCTTTTCAAGCTTCCGTATATCATGCTATAATGTGTTTTAATATTAAGCAGCAGCCGTCCTAATTTTCTGCATGGTTTCATGCCGCATGAATCATAACACTATTTGCTCGTGTGCGCAGCGCCTGTGACATCGTGATCTCCACCTGTATGTAGTGACATCTACGGCACAATACATATGTGCAGTTTCCTGTTGGACATTTTCGCTATAAGCTGTTTTGGGGCTGTTTTAGTACAAAATTTCTTATATTTCTTCTTTTTTTGTATCAAATTTGCCTTTTTCATTTAATCTGATACAATTCCCCCTTTTTTCACTTGAAAATCCATTGTTTTTGTATTTTTTTCCGCTATTTCCCCCTATTTACACCAAAACATTTCGAAAGGAGTTTGCATGATCCAAAATTTAGACGCCCACCTTAACAAATTGCAGGCACAATGTGACTACCTGCGTCACAAGCTTTCTACTTTTCCGGAAGGAGAATTATCTATTCAAAAAAATGGTTCTTACCACCGCTGGGTTATTAAAAATAAGGAGCAGTCTGTATATTGCTCAAAGTCAAATCGTTCTCTCGCGGAAGTTATGGCTTTAAAGAAATATTACTCTCTTCTACTGTTTGAAGCCGAAGAAGAACTCTCCCTGCTCAATTTTTATATAAAATCCCATGAAAAAAAGAATTCAGCAGTCAATCGTTCCAAGCCTCTGACATCCTCTGACCTGCTGGCAGAGTCTTCTCCTTATTACCCATTACTGCAAAGCTATTTTGCAAAGGACAAGCTTCCGGTGTCTGCGCAGAAATGGCGTGCGGAGAGCTATGAAACCAATCCTTCTCATCCGGAAAATCTGATCCATACCACGCTGGCCGGGCATAAAGTCCGCTCAAAATCTGAAGTTATCATATCGAATCTGCTCTATACCAACCAAATCCCTTATCGCTATGAAGCGGCGCTGCCGTTAAAGGAGTTCACGGCTTATCCGGATTTTACGATTTTACATCCGGTTACGAATAAAATCTTCTACTGGGAGCATTTCGGTATGATGGATAATGCGCCTTATTGTGATACTGCCTGCAACAAGCTGAAAACCTACTGCTATAACGGAATCTTCCCATCCATGCAGCTGATCACCACTTATGAGACAAGCAAATGCCCCATTTCCACGGATCAGGTGCAGCAGATCATTACACAATATTTCCTCTAAATCAATAATTCCCTACCTAAAAATTCTCTTGACATTGACTCTATTTCTTAATTAAAGGTAAACAATCCTATCATTTTCTATACAGCAAAAAGGACCGGTTCGTCCGGTCCTTCTGATAAACCACAATATGCTATTATGACGCATTTGCTCTGCGGCTCTCAATATACTGCTGTAAGACTTCCGTGACTTCCTCCGGTGCAAGACCAGCATCCTCGATGATGTCACTCACCGCTTCCAGTTCTTTACGCTTCTTCTGTTCAAACAATTCTTCTAACTCACGTTGTTCTGATTCCATGCGGATATTTAACGCATTGATCAACTCCTGTTTTGCCTGGATCTTTTCCTCCAGGGATTTTCTCTGTCCTCTTGGCATATACTGTGTGCTCCTTTCCTGATGGCAATCCTATGGATCTGCGGATCAAGATTCCTGCCGCGTGATCCGATAAAGCATGACCATTCATCAGAGATCACAGGTTCCGTAGGAACTATCATAATCTATCATGAATGGCCTGATATGTTACAGTATATGGACAAGAATGTAAAAATATACCATATTTCCGGCAATATTATGCTGCTCCGGAACGATTTGGCGAATCTGTCAATGTATCTCATACCCCGGAATGATCTGGTGAATCTGTCAATATATATCATACTCCGCAACGGTCTCGTGAATCTGTCAATAAATATCATTCTCCAGAACGGTCTCGCGAAACCGCTCAAATCCTCATTTCAAACCGTCTATTGCTGTCTTCAGCTTGTCCAGCGCCAGTTGTAACGTAGCCCTGGGGCAGGCGATGTTCACACGTTGAAAAGCGGCTCCGCTGGGTCCGAACATGGATCCTCCGTCCAGCCAAAGTCCTGCTTTGTCCACGATGAACTGATCCAGCTCCTTACCGGTGATTCCCAACTCACTGCAGTCCAGCCATACCAGATAGGTACCTTCCGGCTCCACCAGATGAATCTGTGGAATCTTCTCCTGTAAATACTCTCTCAGGAAATTCAGGTTCTGCAGCAGATATGCTCTCAACTGATCCAGCCAGTCTTCTCCTGCACGATAGGCTGCTTCACACGCCACAATCCCCAATGCATTAGGTTCATCATAACCGGTCTTGTCAATCTCTGTCTGAAATGCTTTACGAAGCTTTTCATTGGGGATAAAAATATTGGATATCTGAAGTCCAGCCAGGTTAAAGGTCTTGCTGGGCGCCGTACAGGTCACAGTAAACTCCGCAAAACGAGGATCTACATTGGCAAACACCGTATGCTCATATCCGGGATAGACAAAATCATTGTGTATCTCGTCACTTACCACGATCACATGATGCCGCAGGCAAATTTCTCCCAGTTGTTGCAATTCCTCTGCCGTCCACACTCTGCCCACCGGGTTGTGAGGGTTGCACAGAATAAACAGTTTTATATGTTCCTGCTCAAGCTTCCGCTCAAAATCTTCAAAATCAATCCGGTATCCATTATCTCCACTCTGCCCGGCCGTTTTCTCATAGATCAATGTATTGTCAACTACTCTCCGGTCATTGTCACGGATAATATTAGTAAACGGATAATACACCGGATTCTGAATCAGTATAGCATCTCCCGGATCAGTAAATGCCTTAACCGCTGCACCGAGAGCAAATACCACACCCGGAGTCTTCACGATCCATTCCCGCTCCGTCTTCCAATTATGATTCCTCTCCATCCAGTTCATCACAGCATTGTAATAAGCATCCTTCGGCTGGCTGTATCCGTAGATTCCATGTTCTACCGCAGCATGAAGACTCTTCGTGATCTCTTCGGATACCGGGAAATCCATATCCGCCACCCACAAGGGCAGCACATCTGCCGGCTTTCCTCTCTCCACCGCAAAATCATATTTCAGACAATTCGTTCCCTTCCGGTTCGTAATCTTATCAAAATTGTATCTAGTCATACGAATTCACTTACCTTTCGTCAATCTGCAAACTTTCTGCCTGTGGCTCCAGGCTGCAGATTAAATTTTATCGGTCGCATGCATTCTTCCAGACCTTCTGCACGCCCTGACACGTCGCATCGTTGCTAGCCCTCTGTGAAGCTCTCCACAGAGCTGGCTGAACTACTATGTATACCAGGTTACACCCACACTAAGCAAATGCCTGCTCTAAATCTGCCAGCAGATCGTCGATGTTCTCAATTCCCACTGACATTCTCAGAAGCTTCTCATCCACGCCCAAAGCTTCACGTACCTCAACCGGTACATCTGCATGGGTCTGCTTCATCGGATAGGTCAGAAGGCTTTCCACGCCGCCCAGACTCTCCGCAAAGCGGATCAGCTTAACACTCTCCAAGATTTTAACAGCTTTCTCTGCAGAATTCAATCGGAATGAGATCATTCCGCCGTATCCGCTGCACTGTCTGTCGATCAGCGCCTTATCCGGTCTCGAATCCAGACCGATATAATATACCTTCTCCACTTCCGGTCTCTGTTCCAGCCAGTGTGCGATCGCAAGAGCATTTTTCTGATGCTGTTCCATACGTACAGCCAGAGTCTTGATTCCTCGAAGCAATAGCCAACTATCAAACGCAGACAGACAGGCTCCTGTCGTCTTATAAATATTGTTCAGCTGCTGATACAAGGCATCATCCCTTACTACCAGGAATCCGGATAATGTATCGTTATGTCCTTCCAGGTATTTCGTACCGCTGTGCACTACAATATCCGCGCCTAACGTAAGCGGCTTCTGAAAATACGGGGATAAAAAGGTATTATCAACGATCAGAATACAACCATGCGCGTGTGCCAATTCTGCGATTGCCTGAACATCTGCGACCTTCATCATAGGGTTGGACGGAGTCTCTAGATAAATCGCTTTCGTCTCCGGACGTATCGCCGCCTTCACATTCTCCACATTTGAAGTATCCACACAATCTACCGATATTCCATTCTTATGGCTGATCGTGTTCCAAAGTCTTAATGTACCGCCATACAGATCATCCGTAGCAATCAGATGATCCCCGGGAGAAAAAATCTCCATCAATGCGGTGATTGCTGCCATACCGGTAGAAAATGCCAAAGCTTCCGTTCCCTGTTCCAACAGGGCAACCGTCTTCTGCACTTCATCTCTTGTAGGGTTACCGCAACGGGAATAATCATATCCTGTGCTCTTACCCAATCCCGGATGCGCATACGCCGCATTCTGATAAATCGGCATACTGATGGCCCCAAACGGATCCCTTCTCTCATTACTTCCCTGGACACAAATGGTCTCTGCTGCAAATGCCATCTTTTTCTCCTCCTATGCCTATGTATAATACTATATTTTATATTCCTACTGTTCCAGTAGGTATAGTATATTTTTAGCATAGTAAGAAATAAAAGTCAACATCTTTTTACCAATAAAGCTTCACCTGTTCTTCTGCTTCCTTTTCTGAAATTCCTCGTCTCGTATACTGGTCAAACAATTCACACATGCTGATCTCATCCTCCTCTGCAATATCTAATGCTTTTAATATTTCTTCGGTATCATCCACATTTTTATCCCCGGACAATACCAGAAGCATTTTGATAGTAGCTTCTTTATGAATTATTTTTGGGTCTGAACGATATGCATTACCTTCTGCAAGATAATGATAATCTTCCATGGTATTTTGCGACATCTTCCCGTTGATTGTGCAATGTATTCGTGCTGGCTGCATACAGACTCTCCGTTGCAGCAGTAAATTTGAATATTTCCCTTATCAAATTCCACACTGAACAAACGGATATTTTTCTACCAATTCCGTGTCCATTTCCATCATATTCAAAATTCTGCTGGCTGCACCGGAAGGATGATTTGTCCCCGCTTCCCAAGCTTCCACTGTCTTCTTGGTCACACCAAGATAGCCTGCAAAAGTACTCTGTGACATTCCTACAGAATTTCTAATATTTCTAACCTGCTCCGCTCCATATTCCTTAACAGGGATAATCGTCACTGTTCTCCTGTTTAATTTTTTGCCTTCTGATTGTGCATCTTCTATAGCTTCATTTAAGCCAGTCATGATACTCTCATATACACTCTTCATAGTCACAACTCCTCGTATTATATATTGTCACGAAGTCTGTCAATATATATATTAATGTTATTTCGTTCCTGTTTTGACAAATTATCCTTCTGTTTTTTTGAATATACCGTAATCAAGTATATGGTTTCTTCTATGACAAAATCGACATAGCACACTCTCACACCTCCACTTTTCCCATGGTGTTTAAATGCAAATCTTGCCTTTCTGAGCCCACCTGTACCCTGCATAACTGGATATTTGTGAGGGTTCATCATAATATCAAATTCCAATCTTCTCAAATCATCATCTGTAAATCCAAATTCATCCCAATTTCGAGAAAATTCATCTGTTTGTATAAATGTTCTAGTCATTTTCCTCCTTTATATTACCCTATATAATAGGGTGCGTCAATAATTTGTCCTATTAACATTGTAAAAAGTGAATTTCACGGCGATATGCCTCGAACTGCACACAGGGTGCGAAAAAATGATGCCCATATATGATGCTATCCTAATATATGGTATCTTCGAAATCTTATCTATACAGACTTTCTGTAGAATGTGATTACTATATCACAGAGGTATCCATTCTGCAAGGAAATCCGGCAAAACAAGTGCTGAAAAACTATACAAAAACAGAGCTGTGGAAATTGGCTATTTCTCACAACTCTGCTTTTTGTGCAATATTACTTTTTTAAAGTTTAATCCAGTTCAAACAGTTCCTGGGCGCTGATGGATAACTCAGCTATTCCGCAAGGAGTTACTTTTGATCCACTATCATACACGGTATAGACTCTTGCGTAGATAGTAGATGCCTGCGCTCCTTCATTCAAAATCGTCCCGGAAGTGTCGGTACTAAACAGTCCCATCTCATCCGAAGAATATTTCAAGGTATAGGTTGCGCCGTTTGTAATCGGGTAACAATTCTTAACTCCATTGCGTTCAATCGGTAAAATTACATTTCCATTGCTATCCGTGATCTTGAGGCCATCCTCTCCATCCGTCTTTAACCGCAATACCTTTCCTGTAATTCCGTCCACACTGATGGCTCCGGATGTATCATCTGCACAGGATTTGTAAAATTCAACGCATAATTGCTGTCCACCTGCCAGAATATTGTAGTCATCTGCCTGGAAGTTGACACTGATGGTTCCGTTATTCTTATCATCCAATACAATATGGTTGACCGGATCATACAGCATATACACGGATTGGATCTTGCTACCGCTTTTATCCTTAAATCTTACGGAAGGTGCAGTCACACCGGCATTATACGCTGCAATCATCGTATTAACAAACAGTTTGATCTCCGATTCCTTGCTGGGTGTGGAATGTCCCGCTCCGGAATATGTCACATTTCCCATGGTATAGATATAATAATTATTTACCACATCATTGGGTGTGATGTTATAAATATTAGTATTTTTATAGTTGCCGTCAGCCACACCGGAAATACAGTACCACACAACAATATCATTTTTACCGTCTCCGTTGCGGTCCAGCTCCATATTCGGCTGTAACCACTGGTAATGCGTATTACTGATCTCCAGCTGTTCATCTGCAGATATCTGATATGGATACTGCGTAATCTGGCCATCATTTACCTGTGTTGCGATCAGCGAGCTACCTGCGTAATCACCCATCAGCAAACTACTGGGATAATTCCATCTAGGATCTCCACCATCATATCCAGCCTGTTTCAGCAATGAATTCTTAACAGGAAACCATACTTCCGAACTGCCTGTTTTCCGCAGATCTTCCAGATAGCTTCTCAGGAAACGAACTACCGTATATTTAGTCACACCTTCCTTTTGCCAGAGCTCATTATCCGAATTCGGTTCCTTGATCTCGTCAAATGTATAGGACTCTAATGTTTTAAGATATTCCTGGTCCCTCTTCTGTTCCTCTCCCGTGGTGCTTGCTGCTCTCTGCTGATAATACTCTTTCAATGCTCCATAGCGATCCAGTCCTACGGATGCACGAATGGTCTTATTAAATTCATATCCCCAATACCAGTAATTCTTTTGGTCTTCCTTATATCCTTGGTCATTCCACTGAATCGCACTTTGGATATTATTGACATATGAAGTAGTATCATGGGTGAACAAAATACTCTTGCCGGATTCTATGTAGTCTCTGACAGCCCAGCCAACAGCCAGATTCCTCTTAACATTATCCAACTTATTATTGGAAATATCACTTGCGCTATAGGTATACCCAAACCGGTAGGCGTCACCAAAGCCGAGTATCAACATATCATATTGCTGGAACAGATTGTAGGATTCCTGGTATATCTTCTGTATATCAGTATCCGAAGTCCCGCCAATTTTCAGCTTTTCATTTACAAGATAGGTTACAGTCATACTGTCAATGCTTTTAGACGGAGTTACCGTTCCATCCCAATTGACTTGATCCAATCCTACTACATTCCAGTCAGTTAATCCATTAATGCACTTGGAAAAAGTAGAATTACTATTATTCTGTTCGTCATGAAGATTCCAGTTATTACGGTTATCATCAGACAACAACTGCAATACACGGATTGTCTTTTTCCCACTTTGCTGCGGCACAGATGTATAGCCTGACTTGGCAGTTCTCACCAGTCTGTCCGCATTATCGTAAAATACCAGCTTCCATGGAATAACTCCTACATATTCCTCCGGCAGAGCACGGATCACACGATAGGTCTCCCCGGTACGCAATTCATATCTGTTTCCGTTTGCCGTTGCAATCGGATCAACCTTATTCCACTCATCTCCCTTTCTTATATACACAGTAAGACCGCTGACTTCTTCCGATGACGTATATGTCTTACCTTCTACATAATCAGAGCCGGAGAAACGACCATCAGCATTTTTATCTACGAACAGTTTACAATCATAGGTAGTACCTGTCTGTGATATTGCAGCATCATTCTGCAGATTAAAAATATATTGCAGCTGATATTTTCCGTCTATCTTCTCCAGAGAGCCACCGTTGCTGGCACCGTTCTGATTAGAATTATATTTCAGTTCCTGCGGATATGCCGCTCCGTAAGTAGTTACCCAGTTGACGGAAAGCTTTGACAGATTCAGATAATTACAAAATACGGATCTACGTGCAGATAATGTGGTTCCTAATTGAGTATCTGCTGTATTATTTGTCAGCTGACTCTCTGTAAAAATATTTTTCTGCCAGTATAAGTACTGACCATTTTCATCTTTCGTCAGAGCGAACTGAACCAGCTTGTAAAAATAAGAATTTTTGTCCAGCGTAGCTGTTGATGCCACAGGTATTTTATCGTCCCCATATTTAATAAACGTATCCGCAATGACCACCGGATATCCCGCCTTAATGAACTGACAGAATTCCTCATATCGGGTAGAGTTCATATCATTGCCGGGACCACGATAGACATCTTCACTCTTATTCGTTGAATCATCATCGTTAGTCTTACTGTGATTCAGCGAAGAATCCTGCAGTCTGTGCCTTGCATTATACGTCTCCCTAGCCAGCGTAACATTCTCCGTTTTCGTTTCGGTGGCATAGTCATAGTAGTCTCCTACATGAGAATAAATCAACCCTTTCATCTGTGGATCATTATACACAGTCACACCATTTTCTGTGTTCATCTTGCTGACCCGGGCTCCGAGATAGATCATGTCGTACTTTTCATTCAAGTCCTCGATCTTACCTATAAATTCCGCAGATGACATTTGTGTAATATTGATCTTGGTTACAGATTCCTCATATTTTCCGGTCATCCCCGTCATTTCAAATACTTTTTGGGGGGTTAGCACTGTATTCTCATCATCAAAATCATAGCAGGGTTCCAGATCCAGTACACGGATGGAGGATTTCACCGTGACTCTGTGCATATACCAGTTCAGAATATATCTGGTAATAGACGCCTTACTGATCTCTTCATCCATCTGTGCTGCATTGCTGTTGTTTTTCTTAGCCAGGAAATTCTCGTACTGAATCTCTTTTAATACTGCTTTGAAGGTTGCCGCTTTCGCCGCATCCCCTTTCCAGTCAGTCAGGAAGTCAGAGGCAACATAAGGCGTCGCACTGTCATCATTCAGATAAACATTGTCATATAAAGCCTCTTTCACGGAATCGTCCAGGCTAAGCGAAGCTGCCGTCTGACCGTTCCAGTAAGCATCTCCCTGTGAAGCAACTTCTTTGGCAATATTATCATCGGAAACCTTCAAGATCGTCAGTGCCATCTGTGTCAGTATCTTATTATTCTGATTATTATTCGGTTCCTCAGCCAGCGTTTTATTTTTGCTGTAAAATCCGTAATCCATGACCACCGGTACTCTGTCTGCATTATTCCGCTCACCGGTAGTATCCTTAATACCGAATATCATCTTCGTCAGAGCGGTTGCTGCAGAAGTCATATTCACAGATTCCGCTGCATAACTTCCCCTGCCGGAGAGATAGATCAGATCCACATCATCCAAATTAATTCCATAATATGCCTGTGAATCTGTGGCAGTCAGCTCTGCCAGCTGTGCCAGGGTCAAAGTCGTCACTTCGATATTAAAATCATTGACTTCTCCACTGTAATCGGTATCCTTCTCATAGCGGCTGCTTCCGGACAGATTCAGGACCTGTTTCTTGAACCATTCTTTATTGTAGAAACCACCGTCATATGCTACAGTAACCAACGCATCCTTCGCATTATCACCGATAAAATCATAGCTGTTTGATGCTTCGTAGCCTGAATCTAACCGGGTAGAAACCTGCATAGTACCGCTGCTTACCATCACATATTTACCGGTATCATTTTCCTTATAAGAGTCGATCAGTTTGTAGTCTCCATTAGTGTTGGATAATGTCACCTTAGACACATAATACTCACCGGAGGTGTTGTTTTCCGTGAAATGCACAAAATAGCCATCCGCAGGAGTCTTCAGTGTATAGCTTCCCGTTCCACCCGGATTTTCGTTCCAGGCTGCCCATAGAATAGGTGTGGTGTTGGCCATATTCAAAATATAGAGATTTTTCTGTTCGGAAGTTACAATATCATTTCCGGATGTGCTTTGTACGCTGAAGGTCTGCATCTCATTACCGGACTCCGCTGCTGCGTCATTCCCGGATGCAGAGGCTGCCGTTACCAGTCCCGAGCTCTCCGCTGTCGTCACCTCTCCCAGATTTTCTGACGCTTCGGAAGGATTTTCGGAAGTTATGGCAGTGCTCTGGATAGCATATCCCGCAGGCAGATCTCCGCCGTATACCACCTTACCAAGGTAAGTGTATACATCATCAGCAGTCTTGGTATACACTTCCCTATTGACATAATCACCTGCATTAAAAGCAGCGTTATTAATATCGTTCATACTGCCGTCGGAATTTTTATCGTACGGAGTCAGTGCATATCTCGTCGCTGCAAGAGCCGTCTTCGCTGTATCCCCGATGGTCATTTCCAGGTTCTGTCCGCTAATACCAGACACTTTGGAAAATACAGGGGACACGCTTTGTTTATTCTTGTTGGAAGTCCCGGAAGTTTCGATTGCACCATATCTGTCAAAACGCTGCCTGGTATCCCCCTCCGCATACAGCGTATACACCGATTCCGTCTGTGTATAGGTATACTGACCGTTATTCTCCGTATTTTTCACAAAAGAGCCACGGATCTCTTCGGTCCGGCTTCCGCCCTCTCTGTATGCAGAGAAGTTGACCGGACCGTTGCTTCCTGCGAGATCCCCCAGGCTGTTACTGTCGATTGTAGCCATGGCAGCTAATCTCTCCGACGACGCCGGCAGTTCGGACAACTTACGTCCTTCAGATACCGGTTCCTCTCCACCGATCAGATATCCGATGGAAGCGTCCTTTTTAGAAGGTACGATCTCTAAAATGTGAAAGGTGCCGTCCGAAGATGCTACTGTATCCTGTACCAGCTTCTCAATGCCGGGCAGTGTCATCTCCTGTGCACTTACTTCCATAGAGCCATAGCTCTGGCAGACTCCGGCTGCCAAAGCTATGGTAAGGATTCCGGCTATGTACTTTTTTGTGTTGTGCTTCAAGTTCTTCTTCATGTTATCTCCAAAAGATTGTTAACGCTCTTTCCGGTTTCTGATACGATACATGTCCACCTTCCTCACCGCTGTCTCCCTTGACACGACTATCGCTGAAGGTCACAAATAAAGTATCATTCTTTTCCTCTCTATCAATATAGAGATGAATCATATAAGTAAATACTGTTTCATTTTTATCATTTACTCTGGTGTCGCAGTGAATATTCGGATCAATATGTGTTCCGGATTTTAGAGTCTCCGTTCCTCCAGCTACAAGGCTGCCTATAACCTTCAGTCCTTTATCACCAGTCTTAAATGCTCCCTGACCTGTTTCAAATCCATATAGATCAACATACACCTTCTTATCGTATACACCATTCTGCCATCCATTGTGCTTATAATCGTTCTTATTCAGATTATAATAACGATTACCTTCCGAGAAATAAAAAGTACATCTGGGAATCAGCAGATATGTGGATGCAATTTCATTATCGTTGCCGTCAAAAGCTGCAAGTGTGAGAACATGTTCCTCTTTCCAGTTAATATACCACTTTGCATACACTCCGACTGTTTCACCTTTAGCCGTGGGAAATACGCTTCGTGTAGCTGCATAATCTACTTCTGAATCTGCGAATCCGGTCACTGCTTTATCAATGACTAGGCCGTTTTCATAATCGCCCAGTCCATCACTTGTAATGTTTCTACTAAACCCTACTCTCCTACTCAGTCCAACTTCGCCACCGAAATTATCCTTCACAGGATTACTCTGTGCCAGACCTTCCTCAATATCATTGGTAATCTTCCAGGTAACTTTACTCATATCTCCGGAATAATTTTTCAACGTACAAGTCACCATACTGTTACGTGACAGGACAAACTGATTACCGTCGATGTATGGCTCGTCTGAACTGTCAATGGTCAGCAGATTTGGAATGTCCACTGTTACTTCAGGATGCACTGTAATGGTAGCTGATAATTTTACAGTTGCACGTACTGTGATCGTCTTATTAATATTGTTGCTACACTTTAACAGCTGTTTATATCTGGAAGCAGGAGTCGTATCTTCAAAGCTATAGCCCTTCGGATTTGGAACTCCATCCTCCAATACTTCCCAGTTCACAATCTGAGGATATACATCATAATCCGCCCATGCAGTCAGGCACTCCAGATCTACACTCCATCCCATTTTTTTAATGCCGTTCTCCGTGTAGGAATAAGGCTTCATTACGTTTCGGATCAGTTCCGCCTGGAATTGTCCTGATACCGCCGTCACTGTAACATACGCAGAATCCGACTTAGTTGTGTCCGCATTTGCCATACAGGTAACTTTCAATACCTTTACACCGATGCTTTCCGACTTACTGATATTCAATGTATTAATCAGGTCACTAACATTCGGCATGGTAGAAAATGTAGTAGTGCTGCCATCCGCATAAGTCACTTTCCATTTTACCCCCTGTGCCACAGCAGATTCTTTACCAGTCAGAGTACACTCAAAAGCCTGTGACTTGCCGCGGACTACCTCCACATCTTTAGGAGTTATGGAAATGGAGTCTATCAATCTCTCTTCTACTGTCACATATGCATATGCCACCATACTCGTATCTGCTTTTGCAGTACATTTTACCACCAGCACATTCGTGCCGATAGTTTCCTCATCATCTACTTTTAAAATACCATCCTGATTAATTGTACTCTTACAATTAGCCCCGGAAGCATAGGACACGCTCCAGGTAACGCCCTCAGCTACTGCCTCTGCGTCACCGCTCAGATTATAGGTAAACTGCTGTATCTTGCCCTGAGGTAATGTTGCACTGGGAGGATCAATAGTCAGAGCACTGATCCATGCGTACGCGGTTCCGGTCTTCTCCAGGTCATTTCTAAGCTTAATAGTCTCTGCAATGTCATAGCTTCTGTCCTGGTAAGTGAAGGTCATATTCAGGATAACTTTCCGCTTGTCCTTCACTTGGCTTAAGTCTACGCTGAAGCTTGAGACATGCTCTGCCATAAGTGCCGGGGTCGCGGTGGTGGGATCTCCTACGACGAGATTGCCGTCCGCATCCGTTGTATTTTTCACTTCATAAAGGTATACCTGATTCGCAGTCGCATAATCCCCTGACGCGGTTCCCTGCCAGCGGATCATATAGGTATTCTCGTTATTGACCAGACGCAATTCGCTGACATGGGCTGTGGTGATCTCATTGCCGGCTGCATCCTTGGCGGTACTGCCATCCAGATCCACTGCTGTGCCGGTATGATCCGGTGTGAAATTAATATCCTTCTCCACATCAATGATCAGGTCGATCATCTGATTCGCTGCAAGCTGTGCTTCTTCCTGCAGGGTCAGTTCCTTATTCCCCCGCAGGTAGGAATTGTTGCCTGCGACGATAAAGGCGCCCACAGATCCTGCCACAATGGTCATGATTGCCAGGGACACTATCACTTCTACGAGAGTGAATCCTTTTTTCCCGATACGCATAGTCAACCTCCTTATTTCTTCAGGATTTTGCCGGTTCTGCCGACTGTTGTGATTGTTATCGTTCTTGTTCCGTTGCTGATCACAATTTTCTTACAATAGTCCTTGACCGCATCTGCGGCAGCGCAGGTCTTCTCTTCAAAAGCTCCCGATGCTCTGTTGAACACCAGATGCAGTCCATCGGTTGCGGACGCATAAGGTAATGTACCCTTTAATTGTGACAGATTGTAGGGGGTGGAATCATCATCAAAATATACTTGTATTGTGATAGGCTCCTTCCCCACGATTCTATCCGAAACGATGGTTCCACCCTGATAGATCTGTGCCCGGTACTCGCCCGTGCTGCTATTTTGCAGTAGCACAAACTCCACCTGGTTCTGTTCTTTCCCAAGGGTCAGCACTCTTGCTCTCTCCAGGGTCGAAACGATCTCATCCGCACATTTTGCAGTTTTTCTTCCGGTGAGTGTTCCCACAGACAATCCAATGACTCCCACCACGATCGCCATGATGGCGACGACGATGATGAGCTCCACCAGGGAGAAGCCACCGTTTTTATTGTTTCTGCCAGTTCTCATATACGATCAGGTCTCCTAAATTAATATCGCTGTTCAGGTAGGTCTTATTGTTATTCTGCAGGTAACCTTCGCCGCCGATCAGGAAATCCACCACATGATATTCCTTCTGACCGCCGCCGGAGCCCGTAACCTCCTTGGAATAGGTCAGCGCACGAAGCACTGCTTCCTTGTCCGGTGTCACTTTCACATTCTGTCCTAACTGGATATCACCACCTGCCAGAATCACACCGTTAAATTCCTCACCATCCTGTATCTTCACATCGCCCGTAGCGATGATGATACCCTTCTTGAAATCCGGATGTCCCGCTTCGGGATAGGTATAATCACCATATACGATGACTGCCTTGCAATCCGGATAAGCACTACTTTCAAAATACTTCTCTGTATCAACGACCAGTCCCGCGCCACGGACCACACCGGTAAAGCTTGTGATCGCGTCCGTATTTACCAGATTGCTATATACATTGGCAGTATCCGCTTTTTCGGAAGGCGTAAGCTGCTCATAGCCATCGATCAGCTTCTTGCAGAGCGCCTTGAATTTGGAATCATCCGCTGTCAGCTGCTGCTTGTAGCCGATATTGCTCTGATCACTGCCTAATGTGGCATTCTGCAGGTTGCCGCTGTAGCTGCCCGTGGTCTGATCCTTGTCGAACATCACCACATTACCTGCCAGGTGCATGATATAAGCACCGGCACTCTGATTCCGGATCTTGATGCCATCGGTGTAGATGCTGGCATAGGCATCCATGGTGCTCTTATTTACCTTATAATAATCCTGAAAATACCGGTTGGCAGCTTCTCTCCCCGCCTGAGTGGAGCTGTCAAAGGACACGTAATAATACACAATGGTGATCTTGCTGTTTAGTCTCTTATAAAAAGTACGGACGCCCTGGCTGTCGCTGCTTCCGTTCGTAATAAACTTCGTAATACCATAGGAAGCAAGGCTGTTACCGCCCAGCATACTGCTGGCAGCATTAAAATCAACTGCCGTATTCCCCATGGTATCTGCCTGCTCCTTGGTCACAGGATTGGTACCCTGTTTTACCAGATCTGCCGGTACCAGATATGCCAACTGGTCACTTTTGACTGCAATAGACTGCCCCATCAGGATATCCTTGCGGTCGGATGCGTTGCCATTGAGATTTCCATCCGCCTCGGTGAGATTATCCTTGGCAGTTTTCGTGGCGATATAGGTATTGCCTGCCAGAGTCAGATTGATCAGACCGCTTAAGTCAATATCCGTTCCGGTACCGTTGACTACGATGGCACTGCTGTCACCGTTCTCCCCGGTGCCGAAGCCTATATACTGTCCGGAGTAATTCTCATCCACCAGACTGCCTGCGGTGAAATTATTATTTGCGCCGTCTATGCGCAGATCTCCCGCTACATAGACATCATTTCCCTTGAAATTCATATTCGCGCTGCCGGTAGATGTCGCTGCTCCGTGCATGGTGATCTTGCCTGCCCACAGTTCTCCATAGCTGTCGGATTCCAGTTTCGCGCCCTTGCCCAGATACAGTTCTGTAGCCGCTACCATACGCTTATCATCATTTTCCTTACCTGTCGGCTCTGCCAGGGTCAGGGTCACATTTGCACTGTTTGTATCATCCTCATTCCCCACCAGTACCTTGTCCGCATAGAAGCTTCCGGCGATCTTAGCGTCGCTTAATTTGCCACTCTCCGCTACCACCTGAATATTCTTCTGTGCCACCAGTGACATGCCGGTCAGTGAAGGCAGGCTTACGGCCTGTGCAAAGCTCATATCCGGCATTTTCACACGGATATCCGTCTGGATCACAGAGACATAACCATTATCATTGGTATAAGTCACCTTTAATTTCTGAAAAGATAATCCGTCCGTGAACAGGGTAAGCTGTCCCTTAGGCAGATCGCTCACCGCATCTCCGGAGCCGTTTGTACCCGTCATCTGCACGGCGCCGTCTACCATCTGTATTGTATAGGAATTGATTCCGTCACCGGTCTGCAACACTGTATTTTTCCGCACCTCCGGTGACAGACTGTCAAACAGTTTCCTCAGATCATAGTAATTTAAGCTTACGGTATCACTGCACTGATACGCCTTCTGCATACTGCTTAAGAACGCATAGCGGAGCTTACTCTCCTTCTCGGATACGGAAGTGTCATCATAGTTCACCAGAATCTGCGTGTAGGCATCTCCCAGGGACGTGGACACCTGCTCTTCCATATGGACACGGATCTCATCCAGCACTGTCTCTGCCGAATAGAAGTTGTCCTTCGCCTGCAGGTTATTCGCCTTCATCTGATAGTTCAATAAGGACATATACATCAAAACACTGGCTAAAATGCCGATAAAGGCCATAGCTATGATCACTACGACCATTGCCGAGCCCTTATCGTCTGTCTGTTTATGTAATTTGAAGTCTCTGCCACGTATGTTCATGGTTCTTACGCTTCCTTCCGGATTCTCCTGTTATTCCGTTACCGTTCCTGTCATAGTAATGATCGGGCTGCCGTCTGCTATCTTATCCTCTGCATAGACCTTCACTTCCATGTCGTAAATACGGTCCTGTTCCCTGGCCGGTGTCAGATTCGTCACTGACATGATGTTCTTCGCCAGTTCATAATTAAGTCCCGTTCCGACTCCCGCGCCGGTCATGCTGGAATTCTCAAATACATATGCCGTAAGTCCGTCACTCTCGTCCAGCAGATTCGTACGAAGAGTTCCCGCAGACGTCTGTGTCGTGCCGGGAGCGGGCATCCAGCCGGGCCATGCTTCCCGCAGTTCCAGAGATATCCCATACTTACTGCGCATGGTATCATAATCTGTCGCTAAGACATCCCTCAACATATCTATTCGGTCCTGTCTCTCGGTCTGCTCCACTACCAGCAGATTCGTCTCCACATTGTCCGGATTGTTAAACACTATCCGGTCTATAATGGCAGGTCTTCCGGCATCGTAGTGCGCACTCTCCACACGAGGCTGTACACAGACAATGATATTCGCCAATTGATTTCCAAGCTCGCTGACATCATTTACCTGTGCTGCACGACTACGCACACTGTCTTCGTTGGAAAAAATCACATAATCCGCTCCCGCCTGCGGATAGTCTGGAGATCTGCCCGTTGCAAGGATCGTGGGATCACAATGATACGTTGTGGAAGCTGTGACAAGATAGACTTCTGTCTCCACCGTAGCTCCCGTTGCCAGCGTCACGTTAATCTTACTGCTGTCAATATTGATCTCGGTCTTCCGTGTAGTATGCTGAATGATATCTGCTGTATAGAGTCCTCCACCGAAATAAGAATAAGCTTCCCTGGCGCCGTCAGCCGCTTCACTGTAAACAGCATTCAGATTGCCCGCCAGGTTCTTGATATCTACCCGTGTCACACTGTTCACCGCACTGTATGCTGTGGGATCCACCTTCACCACTACATCGTAAGTACCGGAAGTGGTGGAATCGTCCCGGATCGTATAGGTCCAGATGCCGGTCGTGTCGTCTTTTACCGCGGTATTGGTAAATCCCGCCGGTGAAGCACCCGTGTAAATATCGGACATTTCCTCCAGGGTATGTGCCTCGAACATCTCCATGACATCTTCAGCAATGGCTGTGGCATGCATGGTGCTGCGGGACTTGGCGTTCGTTCTGGCAGAGGTCACAAAGCTGTGCAGCAGGGGCACTACAATGATTGAGAGGATCACAATGGCGATCAGAAGCTCCACCAGGGAAAAGCCTTCATTATTCAGTTGTCTTTTCTTCCTATGCTTCTGCATTGCGACAACTCCCGATTATCAAATCTATTAGTTCATGTTCCCGAATATCGTCTGTACACCCATAGGCATATCGGGAATATAAGATTCACCATATACCTTATCCGTACCCAGCAGATAATACGTATTCAGGTTCATATTGCCGGACAATTCTCCGCTATCACCGTTATAGCTGATGTTCACGCCCTGGATGCTCTGACGCTCCTGCTGATTGTAAATATATCGAACCAGCCCCTTGAAATCATCATAGGTGCATTCGATGCTGATACCCAGAGGCACCTCATACATATGAGTATCCCCATATGCAGTTCCTTCTGTTGAGACAGGGGATGTAGTAACCGTGGTCGTATCTGTGCCGGACACTGCGGCATCTGCTTCCGCTGCTGCGGTATCCGCCGGTGCATCTGCTGTTGCAGCCGCCAGGGCAGAATTGTCCGCGGAAGCCTGTGCATCATAAGCCACTTCTGCAGTCGTACCGAAAGAAATGTTAGCGACATAAGTCCTGGTCGCTGTCTCCATGTTCTTCACCATCATAATGCTGTCTTCCGGTAAAATATCTGCCGGGAAACGGCTCTCGAATCCGGTAATATATGTCTTCATTTTCTCGGTAGCAGCCAGATAATCTGCCTTACGCTGCTCCAACACCTCCAGTGTAGACACCTGGGATCTTAATGACATATTCTGACTTTCCATAGAATCCGACAACTCATTGAATTTCGCATATACAAGGAAATAAGTCACCACGACCAGAAGAACTCCCAGTACAGCAATCAAAAGCTGAATTTCACTCTTTTTTACTTTCATCTCTTATCCGCCTCCTACTGTGCTGTGGTACCGGTTGTATCTCCGGTGCTTTCGGTCTCTTCGGTATCTGCGTGGATATCCGCATAAGTACCTGTAATAGAGAAAGTAACCGCCGATTCTCCCAGTTCATTCTGCGTATCTGTAATATTGCTGATCTGTACATCCTCGATGCTCTCCATATTCCGGATATTCAGAATCGTTCTTGCTGCTGCAGCCTTACCTTCCACAGTTACAGACATACTGATTCCTTCCATATCCGAACTGAAGCTGTTGGTCCAGAAGCTACTGGGTAATATCTGCTCCAGCTCATTGATGAACTCCACGAGATTCTCATTGGGATTCTCGGTATACTCATACAGATATTTGTATTTATCATACTGTGCTGCCGTTGAGAGATATTCATTATATACCGTCTGCGCGGGCTGTAATTCCTCGACTCTCGCCTGCAATGCCACATTCTCCGCCACGGTGCCGAAGTATCTGGTCAGGGAAGTCACTGCCATGGCGATGGACAGGATCACGCCCAGTACCAGGACCGCCACACTGACGAAGGTATAGTTCGTGCCGCTGACTACGGTCATGCCCTTGGCCTTCTGCTGGCTCTTATCGATCAGTCCCACAGGGGCGAGTACTGCACCCAGGCAGGAAATATAGGCTGCGGGTCTGGTGGAACGGATAGCCTTGCTCATGCCGATCTTGTCTTCCATATCGGACAAGGTATGTACCTTACGCTCCAGGCAGTTGGTAAACAGCTTGCTCATGCCGCTGAAGCTGCCGCCGAGGCCGGTGACGAAGGTCTTCTGGATCGGATTGTCACCGTTCCTGGAATCATAGAAATCAATGACACGGCTAACGCCGACGATCAGTGGTTCCAGGGAAGAGGTGATCTTCTGTCTGGCTGCTGTTACTTCCACATTGCCGGCATCTTCGTCTTCCCAGCGTCCGGCATTTTCCTCCCAGAGCTTATCTCCCTGATGGAGTACTCTGTTCAGGCAGGTCTTCTTCTGGAAACGCTCTACCGCGCTCATGGGATCGTTCACGGCATAGGCACCGGAAGCGATCATGGTCTCAATGGCATCCTGCACGCCGTATGCCACGGTTCTCTGCAGCAGCACCTTGCCAGCGGAAAGCACGGTCACGATGGTGTTGTTCTCATCGATCTTGATCATCATGGTAACGGTTTCGGTCTTCTCGTCACGAAGGATCTGGTACAAGCTGTTGCTGCTGTAATCGAAGCACTCAACCTCCCAGCCGCACATCTGCGCCAGCTGGTAATAGCTGTCTAACAGCGCCTTGGGCACTGCCAGTGCCATAACACGCAGCTTCCCTTCCTCGGTCAGTCCGCCTGCCAGATAATGTCCGATCTCATACTGGGTCAGATCCACGGGAAAATAATCGTTCGCATTGGTCTTCACCAGTGCCTCGATCTTGTTCGCCTTCACGTTCGGGATCTGTACCTCACGGCTCGCCACTCTGGTAGAAGAAATGGTGAAGATCACTCTCTTCGTGTGGATACCATTTGTACCCAGTGCGTTCACCAGGTGATCCGCATACTCCTGCGTCGGCTGCAGCATACCGTCCACCACGACGCCTTCCGGGGTCTCGACGGTCAATACCTTGTAGACCTTCGGTTTCTTCACCTTATAGTCGATCTCGCAGATCTTCGTAAAGGAGTTGCTGATCTCAATACTCAATACGCGATTGTTCATTGCCATGCTTCTACCCTTCCTCTTATCGGTTCTTTATCGTATTTGGGACAGAAAAAGTGTCCCAAGAACTTTCTAATCTCATATCAGATGCAAGTACCCGGTCTCAATGATATAGCCCCAGATACCACTGCAAGAATTCATTGCCCCACAGGACAGCGACTGCCACCCCTGCGGAGAGATACGGTCCCATGGCGAGGACATGCCCTTCGCCGCTTACTTTCATACGGATCAGATGGATCACGGAACCAATGATACATCCCAGTAAAAATGCGAAAATAATCAATTTCCAGCCGAGCAACAGTCCGCAGACTGCCATCAGCTTCACATCACCGCCGCCAATGGCTCTGCCACCGGTAGCGTAGTACAGAATCAGTAAAAATACACTGACACACAGGAAGCCGATCAGGAAATCCAGCCACTGTGTATAGTGGAAGACTCCATGGATCAGCCCCAGTGCCAGTATAAATAAGTTAAATCCCACAGGGATCTCATATGTTCTGAAATCAATCACACTTAAAGCAAGAAGTGCACTAAACAACAAGCAGTAGACTAGGGAATCCACGCTCATCCCAAATTTCCAGAATACGAGCAGGTACAGCACTCCGTTCAGTGCCTCAATGATGGGGTACTGAGCGGAGATATGTGCCTTGCATTTCCGACATCTGCCTCCCAGTGCCAGGTAGCTGAACAGCGGTACGAGGTCGTACCACCGCAGCTGATAACCGCAGTTCATGCAGTGAGACCTGGTCGTTACAATATTCTCTTTTTTCGGGATACGGTAGATCAACACATTGAGGAAGCTACCGATCACAATTCCATAAAGGAAAATCACTATGTAGAGAAGAATTGTTGGGAGCATGTCAGGTGCCTTTCAAATATTACTTATGATTTAGTTATAAGAAGAAGCATCAGGATAAATTTCTGTTCCACCAAGTGTAATTTTAGTTACACCATTTGTTGCATCGTATGTAAATACCCATGTACGTGTAGCATCTACCTTTGACTTCGGAACAGCGGTAAATCCATTAATTCCACCAACAGTAGTTCCTCCAGCAACCGCTGTTGTTCCATCACCAGTGATACCAGTAATTCCAGTAACACCAATTGTCTCATCTGAAATTGCTACATTAATTGCGGATGCCATTTCCTGTGCATTTGTTACGTCAGTAGAGACTTTTGACTTTTTAACATACTTCAGATACTGAGGTGCCAATACACCAATCAAAACTGCCATAATAGCAATAACGATGATCAGCTCTACCAGGGAGAAACCTTTGTTTGTTAAGCTCTTCTGTTTCTTGTTCATAATTACATTCTCCTTTTTATGTGTTTTTTGAATTTCAGGGTAGTAAGTTTTCCGCCCCATTTATTAATTATCGTCCTGTCCCTACACAGAACGGATAATTCAATATTAAAAACTATAATTATAAATTATCAAGTGCTGCATACATAGATACCATAGGTGCCATACATGCCGCAATCAATCCACCAACTATAATTGCCAACACAATAATAATCATAGGTTCCAGTGCTGCCATAAATGACTGAATTTCCATTTCCACTTCTTCATCATAATAATCAGCAATCTTGTCAAGCATTTCTTCTGTACTACCGGCTTCTTCGCCGATACGGATCATCTGATAGACCATAGGAGGAAACAATCCGCACTCCTGTAATGGTCTGGATAATGGCATACCAATCGTAATTTCTTCTCTTGCATCCTGCAAGGCTTCTTTAAAGTAGATATTGTTCATAACTCCAGATACGATATCCACAGCTTCAATCAACGGTACGCCTGCACCCATTAAAGTGCTTAATGTTCTCGCCATCATTGATGCTGCTGATTTCACTGTTAGATTTTTAAACAGTGGTAATTTTAATGCCATTTTACCAAATACATGTTTTCCAAGATTTGTTCCTGCGAAATATTTAATTCCTATAATCAATGCGATTATTATAGGAATAATAATAAACCAGTAATCTCTGATTCCATGGCTCATATTTACATAAAATTTAGTAATCCATGGTAAATCCGTTCCCAAATCTGCAAACATATCTTCATAAGAAGGAATTACCTTTACCAGCATTACAATGGTAACAACGACTGCCACTATGCATACAACCACAGGATAAATCATTGCTTTTTTCAGCATTGCCTGTGTCTTGCTGTTTTTCTCCAACTGCACTGCCACTCGATCGAGTGCCGTTTCCAGACTACCGGATGCTTCACCGGCAGCCACCATGTTCACCATGATCGCCGGGAATACCTTCGGGTGCTCTGCCATGGAATCTGCCAGGGTCTCACCCTTTTCCACGCTGATGCGGACTTCCTTCAGTGCGTCCTGTAATCTCTTGTTCTCTGTCTGCTCGCAGAGCATTTTAAGGGATTCGAGGATGCTGACGCCTGCTTTGGTCATGCTGACGAACTGGCGGCACATGACGCTTAGATCCCTGGCCTTGGGCCATCCACCGATCTGGATGTCGATGTCTTTCGTCAGGAAGCTCTGTTCTCCCAGATCGATAACGGTCAGCTCCTGCCTTCTCAGTTCTGCCATTGCCAGATCTTTGTTATCCGCTTCCAAACTTCCCTTTACTTCTTTTCCAGCCTTTGTGATGGCCTTGTAGCCATAGGTCGCCATGTGCCTTCCCTCCAATTACGTCTCTATCTTTAACTGTCTCCCCAACTAGGTAAGACGGACCCCGGTTCTAAAAAGGTCCAGGTTTTTGAAAAATTTTTATAAATTTTGATAAATTTCTATAAAATGTTGCGGTCTTTATAGAATTATACGTCAAATGATACCTTTACCATCTCGGAGAAGGAGGTGGTGCCATCCAGTACGTAGTCCGTGGCACTCATACGCAGGGTATGCATTCCTTCTTTTAATGCTTCTTCCTTTAATATATCGGCACCTTCCCGCTTGCTGATAATGGTCTTCAGCTTCGGAGTGATCTGCATGATCTCGTAGACACCGATACGACCCTTGAAGCCGGTATTGTCACATTTGCTGCAGCCGCAGGGTTCGTAGATGGTCACGTTTTCCTCTTCCTTCAGACCCATGAATTCTTTTTCATCCCTGGTGGCCTGCTTCGGCTTCTTACAGAAGGGGCAGAGTCTGCGGACCAGTCGCTGTGCGATAACGCCAATGACGGAATCTGCGATCAGGTAGGATTCGATCCCCATATCCTCCAGTCGGGTGATGGTGCTGGCGGAGGAGTTGGTATGCAGGGTACTTACCACCAGGTGTCCGGTGATGGATGCCTGTACGGCGATGCTGGCGGTCTCCTGGTCACGGATCTCACCGATCATGATGATATCCGGGTCCTGTCGCAGGATGGAACGCAGTGCCGTCGCGAAGGTGAGGTCTGCCTTGGTGTTGACCTGTACCTGGTTGATACCGTCGATGTTCGCCTCGACAGGATCTTCGACGGTGATGATGTTCACGTCTTCTTTGTTCAGCTCGCTCAGTGCGGTATACAGGGTGGTGGACTTACCGCTTCCGGTAGGTCCGGTTACCAGGATGATACCGTGGGGATTTTTCAGAATGTAGTCAAACTGTTCTAATTCGTAGGGTTTGAAGCCTAACTGGCTCTTGTCGCGGTTCAGGGCACTCTTCGCAGCAAGACGCATTACGACTTTTTCCCCGTATACGGTAGGCAGGACGGATACACGGATATCGTATTCCACGCGGTCTACGATCTGGGTGATACGTCCGTCCTGGGGTTTTCTCTTCTCGGAGATATCCATGCCGCCGATGATCTTGATACGGGCGATGATGGCGGACAGTACGTTGACACCGTATCTCGCTCTCTCATAGAGGGCACCGTCGATACGGTAACGGACAC